>BNJV01000051.1_pt1 | contig 37084 bp, 37 predicted proteins | sample 8540591 | NCBI WGS metagenome assembly BNJV01 (sample SAMD00202457, study PRJDB9452) | human saliva metagenome | host: Homo sapiens
TTTGGTGGGGTTATCTCTACAATTTGATCCAATGCTAATAGTTCTGAGGTCTTTACACAGTATAGGAGGAAAAGTCTTTGGTATTACCGACATAGGTACGCCAGCGTTATGGTATACTGTGGGTCTGCATCGAAACGTAGCTTGCGGTCGTTACTTTAAGGCGTCCAGTCAGACATTGCAGGTGCGCATATTCTCAATCTGCAATACAAACAATAGCGAGCATAGTTTCCCTATGGGACTTCAACCAGTTACAACCCGGTTGGGACAGCTTTTGATATCGACTATCCACCGTCTGTTCGTGTGATAGCCAATACCAAGGACGGTGAAGACAAGTGTTTTTGAGGATGTTAAGCGATTCTATCCTGCTCGCCGACAAGGCACAGCTCTGGCGTATGCTAACACGTCCACAAGACTTCTTCACACAGTACAGACAGAACGTAGTATTGATGTAATAATGAATTGGAAACATGAATAAGATAGTTAAAAAAATATCCTTTTATTATCATGCCTTGCCGTTGTCTTCGCCTCATGCGACGACTTTGTCTTTGGCAATGTACATGTTGATTATAACGAGAACCCCTTAGAGAGTAAGGGATTAGCACGTAGTGGCGCTGACAGATATGTAGATAGTCTGTCGAAGATAAAGGTCTCTGAACAGGTAAACAACCCTGATCCAGACGGAGCCTTCAATGGTTGGGCCACGTGTCTGGCCATGTTTAAGGAGGGACACTCCCATGGTGACGGTATGATGCACGGTAATTTCGTTTACCATAACGCCCCTTGGAAGCAGGAGGAGTTCGTTATCATTCGCAACAACACAGCTAAGTGGCCTCACTGTTGAGGTGCAACGCCAGAGCACAGTGACGTATCTTGAACAGAGCGATGGTAAGACTGGCCCCGACTACATCCGCATCATCGGTGGAAAACTAAAGCGTTGGGGACTCTGCCTCTACTTCTTTAATAAGGAGGGAAAGCTGATGAACGATGATATCCTCGACCACCTGATGAGTATCAGATATTCTTTACGGTGAGCGAGGTCGACGACAAGGGTAATCCTTACGAGGTGATGGACTGCCGTGGTACGTGGAAACCGAAGAAGAACAAGTTTGGCGACTGGAAGAAAGGCGGTACGATAGACACGACACCAGTACCTTTCACCATTCTTCGCAAATACGACTACGTGGAAAGAAAGGGCCGAACGCACACCGAAGATATTTGAATATACCTACCGAGACACGTGGATTCATAACGCAATGGCTGATGGTGCGCGTGAGTTATTCAACCAACGTCTACTCCCTCCGTTGACCCGTGAGGATGTTGACTGGGCTGTTGCTCCCCTACGACCAGGACCGTGTAGGACTGAAGGGGCACTTTAACTTCGACATTGAAGCCGATGAGAACGATGCTCTCCATGAGGAGTGGCCATTAGAGATAACACGACGTCTGGACCCAGCTACGGGTGAGACTGGTCATTACACACGTCCGTCTTATCTCTTACCCAAGTTTTATCTGTCGGTTAGGGTGATGAAGTTGTCCGAAAGGAAAGAAGGCCCTAATACCGAAGGACGAGTATCTTAGCCGCCACTCCACCTACGTCTTCCGCAGTCCCTACATCTGTTCAGAGGCTTACAATCCCTGATGAACCGAAGGAGTATGGCGCTGACTCCGAATGGAAGGAGCTCTTCCGCTTTAATATCCCTATCAAGGTCTTCTGCAGTAGCTTTGATACTGACCCAACAACCATCGACCCCAACGACCCTCTCTACTTCTATTTAGGACATGAGATAGGCCTGTCACCATTAGATGCATTGGAGGCTTCGCAGAATGTACAGACCCACGGCATTGGTGGTGGCTCTGGTTTCGGCAACTGGTTCCTGTAACATAGACAGCGGGAGTGGGTGGTCTCGACGATAAGGAAAGAACACGACGTCTGTAACTCACAATCTTTTTCCCTTCGTGACAACCGTCCCTCCCACTGCTCATAATTATATAAACATATAAAGAAGAAAACAAATGAAACAAAAGAAGATAGTGCGTGCCTACTCTTCGCCCTAACACTTGTAGCGATGAGTAGCTGTACACGTAACGAGATGCCCGTCAAGCAATCCACATCTAAGACTAAGTTAGACCACTTAATAATAAAGGAAGTGTTCTATGTAGGCCACTATTGGTATCGTGACGTACGTGCTTGGGGTATGAAGAATCAGAACCAAATGTACAATGACGACCAATATATCGCCATATACAACCCTACCGACGAAGTGAAATACCTTGACGGTCTGGCCTTTGTGTTCCAATGCCATTGACCCAAGCAGAGCCATTCAGTTCGCACCAAAAAGACGATTTCGTCAATCGCTATTATGGGGCTTCTGGTATCTCTTACTTCCCTGGCAAGGGCAATGACTATCCTGTCAAACCGGGCCAGACCATCATCGTCGCAAAGTATGCCATCGACCATAAAGCTAAGTTCGAAGCCGAGTTAGAGGGCGAAGACCTAGCATGTATGGCGGTCTGAATGCCTTTTTGGATTTGAGCAAAGCCGACTTTGAATGGACAAACATCAACTATGACCCCGGACAGAAGAACAATCCGAACGTTCCTGATATGTGTGTTATCCTCACATCTACCGATGCCAGCGGTAATATCGGACCTTCTTACGAGTTCTCTCATGTGTCTGAAAGCAATGGTATAGCCTTGATAAAACTCCCTTGGACGCCAGAGGAATTCAAGAAGAACTATACCGACACAAAGGATAGTAAAGGTTATATGCATTACATCACCGTTACCAGCAGTTCCTTCGGCGATTTCTATGCCATCGAAGCACTCTTCGAGTGTGTCATCGACTGCATCACCATCTGTCCACGTCGTATGTTCCAAAATGCGTCCAAGCAAGTTAGACAGGGGCTACAATGCCGTTACCGACAACTCATTCTCTGGTCTGAAACAAAGCGACTACCCCTATCTCTTCGGGCTTGGCCTTGGTGAGAAAGTGGATGGAAAGAAGCTTTTGTTGACGACAACAACACCACTGCCGACTTTGAAGTTTCAAGGTTGCCTCACTATCAAGAAAGGATGAAAAAAAGGCAACCCAATAAAGTGATAACAACATGAGTAAATAGTCAACAAGGTAAAAAGAACAACACACGAAAAGGATAATAAGGCTGCAGCATCTTAGGTCCACCCTATCTTGCTGCAGCCTTTCCCATTGTGTATATATAATGAAAAAGGAGGCTAAGTAGTGCCAAGAAAGCGTATAACCAGCTGGCCCCTCAACAAACAACAGCTGGCCCCTCCCACGTCCTCAGCTGGCTCCCTCCCCGTCCCCTCCCCCTGCAGGGAGGGGCGTAATCACCGAGATACCCCCACACAAGTATCCTCGTAACTCACATTCGCTCCATTCGTGTAATTCGTAGTCTCGTATTTTCAAGACTATGTTCTTTCCTCATACCCACCATTAGTGCCATTCGAGTAATTCGTAGTCTTCCATTTCCAAGACTATATTCTTTCCTCCCATCCACTATTAGTGCCATTCGAGTAATTCGTAGTCTTCCATTTTCAAGACTATATTCTTTCCTCATACCCAGCATTAGTGCCATTCGAGTAATTCGTAGTCTTCCATTTTCAAGACTATATTCTTTCCTCATACCCAGCATTAGTGCCATTCGAGTAATTCGTAGTCTCGTACATTAAAGGTTGTATTCTTTCGTCCCATCCAGCATTAGTGCCATTCGTGTAATTCGTAGTCTTACGACAAATTAGCAGTCTTTAGCAGTTTGGAAAGTTCTTTACACTGCCCTTATAAAAGTCCACCTACAAACCACCACCTCACCGACAAGAAGCAAGTCTATAACCCACACAAAGCCAAACGGTTACAAACTCGGTAGAAGAAAGGCCTCTTCAAGCATCAAGAAGGGCGTCTTCTTGACCCTTGAAGGGCATGTTCTCGACCCTTGAAGGGCGTCTTCTCCAACCATGAACAGCGTATCCTCGAAAAGAGAAGAGAGTGATTAGCGAAATATCCTTACAATTCCTATTTGCTTAAATAACGTTTCTTCCCTCATGGAGGATATTTCTTTTTCTCACAGAAAAACACAGATGAACAGAACACACAGGCTTTCACAGAGACATTAAGTCAACCGATAACACAGAACGTTACAGCCAACAGAGGCCTCACCCCCGGCCCCTCTCCGAATGGAGAGGGGAGTGATTACCGAGATACCCCTACGTGTCCTCTGTATGTTTAGCAGCCCATCTCCTATTATCAGCAGGCCAATAGGGGTAACCTCACATACCACTCCCCTCTCCATTCGGAGAGGGGCTGGGGGTGAGGCCTCTGTGAACTCTGTATGCCGGAGGCCTTCTGTGGGCTCGAAACTGTGCGCAAAAATGCTCAGTGAACTCTGTGACCTCTGTGAGAGAAAAAACTCCCCAGCAAGCCTCATAGGCCTAATCTCATCGAGAGGGTGCGTTCTATTTCTCACAGAAAAACACAGAAGAACAGATCTCACAAAGGTGCACAGAGACATTAAGTCAACCGATTTCACAGAACCTTACAGCCAACAGAGGCCTCACCCCCGGCTACGTGTCCTCTGTATGTTTAGCAGCCCATCTCCTATTATCAGCAGACCAATAGGGGTAACCTCACATACCACTCCCCTCTCCATTCGGAGAGGGGCTGGGGGTGAGGCTGCTGTCCCCTTGAACAAATTATAGTCCTAATGACACGAATATAAGAATTAATTTGTATATTTGCGGACATCTTTTGAGTGGCTTAATGTTTTCATACAGCAGCACGGGGGCATGTAAGCTACTCCCAATGACGATATTACCTAAACTATACATTGTCAATCAAATACTTATAAAAATGTAACATTCAAGGTGCTGCATAACTAATAAACCTAATATGAACAACCGATTTCTACACGGTGTGCTAACCGCACTTGCACTAACGGCAACGGCAACGAGCTATGCTCAGAACCCTACCGTTATGACGCTTCAGACGCAAGTTGCTCCGAACCCAGAGAACGAGCCGCGTCCAGTATTCCCTGTTCCTTCTGACAGACAATGGCAGTGGCAGCAGACAGAGTTCTATGCTTTCTTCCATTATGGCATGAATACCTACGTTAATGAGGAGTGGGGTAAGGGCAACGAGAGCCCCTAACAGTTTTTGCTCCGACTGAGAAACCAGACCCGAGACAATGGTTGAGGCTGTGCAGGCAGCTGGCATGAAGGGTGGTATTGCAGTCGTTAAGCATCATGATGGCTTCTGTTTATGGCCCACAGCGTCTACCGATTATAATATATCTCATTCGTCGAGTCCCTAACGCAAAAAGGCGTTAACATTGCAGAACTCTTTGCCAAAGCAGCACAAGAACTACACATGAAATATGGCTTCTACGTGTCGCCTTGGGATAGAAACAACGGTCAGTATGGTACTGACAGCTATGTGAAAGACGTCTTCTTAAAGCAGTGTGCTGAGTTGGCAAAATATGGGTCAGACCAGTTCGAGATGTGGTTTGACGGTGCTAACGGCGGTGATGGCTACTATGGAGGTAAGAATACTACCATCCACATAGACCGTTCTACCTACTATGACGTGCCTAACCTCCGTGACTCAATACACAAGCTTTAGCCCGAACATCATCCTTTGGGGTGTCGGTGGCGAGGCCCGTTGGATTGGTAACGAAGACGGATGGGCAGGCGAGACCAACTGGTGTAACGAGAATCGCGGTGTTGCTCCTGAACGCAATGGTATGTATGGTACGGAGAACGGATGGTTCTGGTTGCCTGGTGAGAGCGATGCTAAGTTTACGAACCCAGGCTGGTTTTTTGGAGTCAAAACAGCAGGCCGATGACGGCAGAACGCACGTTCCAGATGTACTTTAGAGACGGTGGGTCGCAACTCAACACTCATCCTTAACTGTCCTCCCTGATAGGAGTGGTAAACTCCCACAAGACCAAGTAAGCTGATTGAAAGAGTTTGGTAAGATGCTAAAGAGCCGTTTCCAGACTAATCTTGCTAAGTCGGCTACTATCGAGGCAAGCAGTACGCGTGCCCATGGGGCAACTCGTTCCTACGCAGCAAACAACCTTATTGACGAGAACCCAGACACTTACTGGGCCGCAGAAGACGACGTGAAGGATGTTACCCTTACCTTAACATGGAACAACCCACAGACTGTTCGCTACGTGACACTACAAGAGTACGTTCGACTTGGGCAACGTGTCAAGAGCTTCTCAGTTGAGTACACCACCGATGGCAAAGACATGGAAGCCACTTGCCAACAAAGTGAAGCAGACTACCATAGGCTATAAGCGCATCATTCCGCTCAATGGAAGCACCGCAAACAGCTATGGTTCGGGCTATGAAGCACGTGCTATTCGCATACACATCAAGGACGCCAAGGCTTGTCCTGTTATGAGTGAGATTGCCATTTATTAATCCTTTGACATGAGAAACAGTATGAAAAAGAATATATTAGCAGCTTGTGGCCTATTGTTCTGCAGCTCATTACTTCACGCACAGACCACAGATGAAGCTTTAGAATAGACTTCGAGAACCAAGACTATCAGGCTATTGGTGTCTCACGACACATGGCTGAAGCTCGCCTTTCCGTAGCCATGACGGACAGCCCGCAACACTGCAAGGTAATGTGCAGGTGGTGAGCAACATCGATAAAAAAACTATGATGATGTATTGAAAGCTCACACCGAATACTTCAGACAAGGTGTTAGGGCTTCCAGCGTTCACGCTACGGTTCAAAACACATTCGGTGCACGCATAGATCTTAAGCAGCCCTTCGCTTTGACCAAGGAAACAAAGTATGTTCACGTGATGATACACAAGCCGAAAGCGGGACGCACCATGCTCATCGGACTCGGAAAACGTACCGACCGGCCTGGTCAGAGTGCTGATACAGAGCAGTTCTGGGAGTTCTCTACAAAGGAGATAGAGCCCTAACAAGTGGGTAGATGCGGTCTTCCCCGTCAAAGGGCAGGTGGTATTGACATCCATAGTCTTGTAGTTGTAGTCGACTGTGAGGACTCCAACGGTCTTAAAGATGATTTCCTCGCTTATATCGATAATATCGTCGTGAACAACGAGGCCTTCACAACAACCAACCGTGAGGACTATCCGATGAATTATAACAAAGATCAGAAGGCACAAGAACCGATCGTGGACTCAAGGGTATCAGCCTTGGCAATCAAAGCATAGCTGTCTACGGCGACATCTCGTCGTCTACACCAGCCTACACCTACCCTCAGCAAGCGGGCTTTTCTGGGCCAAACCGGGCGAGACACTCACCCCGGCTGTTCAGTATAAGGGCATCTGGATGCACAGTTATGTGTATGTTGACCCTAAACAACAACGGGCGCTTTGAACCGAAGGTGGAGGCAGGACAGATTGTTCCCTGACGCTGGTAACGAGCTGATGGCCTCACTCTTTCCCTATCCGCATCTGACGAGAACAGCGGCTTTAACAGTGCCGGTACGGAGATTTCAGGCAATGGTCGTAACACGCTCGTCATGCCAGCGTTCACCCTTCCCGACACACTTCAGCATGGTTTCTACCGCATGCGTTACAAGGTGGATTGGAACCTTCGGATGCAGGAGGTAGTATCGAGACTAATAACCACATTATTAATAATGGTGGAGGAGCCATGGACATTCGCCTTAATGTGCATGGTGACAATGTGACGATTACCCAAGGTGCACTCAACGGAAAGGTTGTTGCGGCTGATGACACCGAACTCAACAACCTCAGCATACCATTCGGACAACCCTTCACCATCAAGATGAAGCCCGAACACGGGTTCACCTTCAATGGATTAAGGGTACGTCATGGCTACAACCTCACAGGCGACAGCCTCAGCCACGGCACCTATCAGTATGTTGACGAGCTCGTTCCACGTGAGCGTTTCAATACAGATGGCACCTTCACCCTGCCTGCTGAGATGGTTGATGGCGATGTTTCGCTTGAAGGAATATTCATAGATGCGAAGACAACCTTGACCTACGAGGTGTATTTCAACAATAAGTTTGTTTATTCAACGGCTGTCAATGGTGCCAAGACGGGGGCGGTGACGATTCCAGAAAGCCTCAACAGAGACTTCGTTGAACTGACAGCTGACAAGCAGACAATCACAAGTCTCCCAGCTACAGTACGTATTAATGCTACATGGACAGCCCCAATGAAGGTGGCTACACCAGCCGACACTACTTGGTATAACCTCAAGGTGAGCAACCAGCCAAGATGGGTTTCGTCAGGAAACTATACACCTAACGTTTACTTCATTGACGAGACTTACATCACTACTGATTATGCTCTTTGGGCATTGACAGGTAATCCTTACAGCGGTTTCCGCCTCATCAACAAGGCAATGGGTCCTACAATGGTCCTCGCATCGGCTTCTCCAAAGGGCTCAGCTAAGGCTGGCGGTAACACTTACGCTACCCTTCTGCCTGCTGACAACCTACCTGCTGGCTACACCAGTGACTGGACTGTGACAATAAGTCCAAATGATGACGAAGGTTTCTATATCTGTAATCCAGAGGGCTTCGGCTTGAACTATCGTGCTGACGGCAACCTCGCTTACTGGACAGGTGGTAAGGATGCTGGTTCAACTTTCGTTCCGACAGAAGTTAAAAAGACTTCTACGGGTATTAGTAGTCTGACTCTTCAACAAGACGCCACTACCACTTACGACCTAACAGGTCGCTCTGTTGGCAAGAACCACAGGGGTATTGTCATCCGTAATGGTAAGAAGTTGCTCGTTAAATAAGATAGAGTAAGAGGGGGACAGAGGTGGCTCATCTCTCAGCCCCTCTCCGAATGGAGAGGGGAGTGGTATGTGAGGTTACCCCTATTAGGCTGCTTGCATATTTCGTAGAGGTCTTCCTCTTTTGCTGGTGAGGTTTTTCTCTCACAGAACTCACAGATATAACAGAACCTTTTTGGCGCACGTTTCGAGCCCACAGAAGGCCTCCGGCATACAGAACTCACAGAACGTTACAGCTAATATTGGCTGTAACGTTCTGTGTTATCGGTTGACTTAATGTCTCTGTGGGCCTTTGTGTGTTCTGTTCATCTGTGTTATTCTGTGAGAAATAGAACGCACCCACTGTAAGAGAAAGGACGCTTGAGAGTTGCTGGGGAGTTTTTTCTCTCACAGAACTCACAGATTTAACAGAACCCATTTGCACACTGTTTCGAACTCACAGAAGGCCTTCGGCATACAGAACTCACAGAACGTTACAGCTAATATTGGCTGTAACGTTCTGTGTTATCGGTTGACTTAATGTCTCTGTGGGCCTTTGTGCGTTCTGTTCATCTGTGTTCTTCTGTGAGAAATAGAACGTACCCACTGTAAGAGAAAGGACGCTTGAGAGTTGCTGGGGAGTTATTTCTCTCACAAAACTCACAGACTTAACAGAACCTTTTAACGCACGTTTCAAGCCCACAGAAGGCCTCCGGCATACAGAACTCACAGAACGTTACAGCTAATATTGGCTGTAACGTTCTGTGTTATCGGTTGACTTAATGTCTCTGTGGGCCTTTGTGTGTTCTGTTCATCTGTGTTTTTCTGTGAGAAAAAGAACATTGTAGGTGTGTGTGGATAGGTTTTTCTCTCACAGAGCACACAGAGTTCACGGAGCTTTTTGGCGCACATTTCGAACTCATAAGAGAGTGGCCCCTTCCCCAACCCCTCCCCCGCAGGGAGGGGCGAGATATGTGAGGTTACCCCTACAAGACCGCCATTAAGGGACATAACGAAGCCTACATCCTTTTTATAGGGGTATCTCGGGGATTACTCCCTCCCTTCGGGGAGGGGCCGGGGAGGGGCCGCTATTTTTTTCTGACCCCTGTGTGTTCTGTTCCTCTGTATTCTTCTGTGAGAAAGAATACGCACCCTCTATGTGAGAAAAACTCACCTTCCGTGAGATAGAATACTGAACTTACTCATAGAAAATGTCAAGAGTTTTCAGCGGCCACTCCACTCTTCATTCAGCAAGACGCCCTTCAAGCTCCAAGAACATGCTCTTCTTCATTCGAGAAGAGGCCCTTCTTGGGGCAAGAAGGGCATGTTCTGCATGCAAGAAAGGCATGTTCTCAAACGCTACATGTAATATACTGATTACGTGAGGGTTATAGTATCCGTTACAGAAGGTATTCTATTTCTATTATGAGGACGTTTAGGTCGATATGATGTAAGGTTTTTTCGCGGAATTACTAATACTTTTGAAGGGCGGAGAGATTATTGGTATGGCACAATGAAGAGGAGATATTCTTCGATTAATGGGGAGAGGAAAGCAACAAGAAAGGGTGAGGTTGGCAACGAGGAAAGGAGAGGTTGGCGACAAGGAAGGGTAAGTGGAGAGAGGAGAAGAGCGAGAGAACTAAGCAAGTCGATGAACGATACTTTCGGAGAGGAGGCGGAGGAAAATTCTTACTTGTGTGCGAGAACAACACTTCTAACCAAAAAAAAAGAACTAAACGCTTGTTTATTATTGTATAAACAACTATATTTGTAGCACAAAACCTAAATCAGAAGAATATATGTCTAATTTTATGAAAGTTAGTAAGAACCGTAGGAAGCACCCTCCCTTTGTAACGGGTAGCGTCGCTTTCTCCTTTGCTCTTGGGTTGATGGCCGTTGCTCCGTCCCCAGTATTAGCCAATGTGGATGCGAACACGAGTATGAGTGTTCAGCAGCAAAAGCAGAGTATTAATGGTGTAGTTAAAGATGTGAATGGCGAACCAGTCATTGGTGCATCCGTACTTGCCAATGGTACTCCCGTAGGAGTGACCGATGTGGATGGTCGCTTCTCAATCTCTGTCGCTCCCGGAACGGAGTTGAAGATTAGTTATGTTGGTTTCGCTACTCAGAGTCTGACGGTGAGAAGTGGCGTGACAAGCTATAACATTACGCTGAAGGACGAGAACAGCGCGCTGAGCGAGGTTGTTGTTGTCGGTTATGGTACTCAGAAGAAGGCCAATCTGTCTGGTTCTGTAGCACAACTCGACGGTAAGACTCTCGAAAACCGCCCTATCTCTAATGTGTCTTCAGGCTTGCAGGGCTTATTGCCAGGTATCACGGTGACTGGAGCCGACGGTGCGCCAGGTCTTGACAATGGCTCTATTCTTGTGCGTGGTGTGGGAACTTTGAACTCTGCATCACCTTATATCTTGATTGATGGTGTTGAGGCTGGAACGTTAAACTCGCTTGATCCGGAGGATATCGCAAGTATTTCTGTTCTGAAAGATGCTTCTTCAGCAGCCATCTATGGTTCTAAAGCATCTAATGGTGTGATACTGGTAACTACAAAACGAGGGCAGAATGGTGCGCCAAAGGTTAGTTATTCAGGTTATTTCGGTATTCAGAATGCAACTGCTCTGATGGATAGAATGAACTCAGCCGATGCCGCTTACTATTATAATAAGGCATTGGAACGCAGCGGTAAGGCGCCCCGCTTCTCTGAAGAAGCTATTCAGAAGTTCCGTGATGGGTCGGATCCTTACAACTATCCAAACACCGACTGGTATGGTCTTGCATTCAAGACAGCATGGCAAAACCGCCATAGTGTGAACATCACTGGCGGTAATGAGTTTGTAAAATACCTTGCTTCTGCAGGCTATCTAAAGCAGAGCAGTATCCTTCCTAATGCTGGTCGTGAGCAGTTTAATGGTCGTGCAAATCTCGACATGGTGTTATCTAAGCGCATCACTGCCCACCTCAACCTCGCTTATATCCAAAACAACTACCGCGACGCAAGTAGTGCTTACGCCGGAGGAAGTAGTGATCAGATTATTAGACAGCTTAATATCATTGCTCCATGGATAGTTTATAAGTATGAGGATGGCACTTACGGCACTGTTTCTGATGGTAACCCAATGGCGTGGTTGGAGTCGGGTATGACCGTGAACCGCAACAACCGCAACTTTACAGGTATGATTGGGCTTGACTATCAGATACTAAAAGACTTGAAGCTGACGCTCCAAGGTGCTTACGTAGACGCTTCACAGCGTTACTCTTATTTCCAGAAATTCATTCAGTATAACCCCTAACAAGGCTTTCTTGACCCCTAATAAGTTAGAGATCGCTCACTACGACTGGCATCGTACAACCTTTGATGCTTTCCTTAACTATGACAAGTCTTTTGCGAAGCACAACATCAAGGCTATGCTTGGATGGCATACTGAACGCTTTAAGTATCTACCTGACTGGATGTATCGAAAGAGCTTCCCTAACAACGACTTGACCGATATGAACGCTGGTGACGCATCGACCCAACAGAATGCTGGTAACACTCGTGAGCTGGCGATGGTGTCATATTTTGGAAGATTGAACTACGACTATGCGGGTCGTTACCTCTTTGAGGCTAACTTCCGTTCTGACGCTTCTTCACGCTTTGCTGAGGGTCATCGCTGGGGCTTCTTCCCATCATTCTCGGCTGCATGGAGGGTCTCTGAAGAGCCTTTCATGGAGGGTACAAAGTCATGGCTGAACAACTTGAAGCTCCGTGCATCATGGGGTCAGCTCGGTAATCAGGACGCTCTGAGCGATTACTACCCATGGATGAACACCTACAACCTCAATGCGAAGTATCCATTTGGGGGTCAACTCACACCGGGTTACTACCAAGGTAGCTATCACCTCGAGACGATCTCTTGGGAAAGATCAACCACTTGGGGTATCGGAATGGACTTTACTCTCTTCGGTGGACTGACCGGTTCGTTGGACTACTACAACCGCAAGACCACAGGAATTATCATGGACGTGTCTGCACCGGCTGAGTTTGCACTCGGCGCGTACAAGGACAACATCGGTGCACTGCGTAATCAAGGTGTCGAACTATCCTTGGCTTACGCAAAGCAGTTGAACAAAGACTGGACTATCAACGTCGGTGCGAACTTCGCTTACAACAAGAATAAGATCTTGAACTTGGGTGATGGCACTGAATACATTGGTAGTGGCAACCGCAGAACGGCTGTGGGTCAGCAATACAATAGCTTCTTCATGTACAAAGCTACGGGTAAGTTCTTCAACTCACAACAGGAGGCTGACGACTACACAGCCAAGTATGGCAACCCATTCGGACGTAAGTTCATGGCAGGTGACCTTATCTATGAGGACACAAACGGTGATGGTAAGCTCGACTCAAACGACCGTATCTACACCAAGCATACTGATATCCCAGCAATTACTTACGGCTTCAACCTTGGTGCAACATGGAAGAACATTGACCTCTCTATGATTTGGCAGGGTGTTGGTGCAGTATCTCATATCTACAACCGTGAGGTACTTGGTGAGTTCTCTGGTGATGCCAGCCACCCTTCAACACTGTGGAAAGACTCATGGACAGACGACAATCACAATGCTAAGTTGCCTCGCGTATTCGAGACAGGAAACAGCCCAAGTGACATGACTCAGTGCGATGTCAACCTTCTGGTTGTGGAACACAGCTTACTTGCGTTTGAAGACTTTGCAATTGGGTTACACCCTTCCAAAGAGTGCACTCAAAGCTATTGGTCTTGAGAAGGTACGTATCTACTATGCAGGTGAAAACCTCCTTACCTTCGATGCATTGCCATTCAATATTGACCCAGAAGTGACCAGCGAGCGTGGATCATCTTATCCGCTGCTCCGTTCACACTCTATCGGTATCAATATCACATTCTAACCGTAAATACCCTGATATACATTATGAAAAACAGTAAGAACATATATATTGGCTGGTGTGGCGCTTTAGCACTCACATCTTGTAATGACTACCTCACTACCGTACCTATGACGCTATGTCACCATCAACTACTTGGAAGACAAGTGACGATGCTGAGAAGCCCTCGTGGGTTGTTACGATGGTTGGGAAGACGGTGGAGCATTGTTGTATTGGGACGCTGGCTCTGACTTTGCGTATAATAACTTCCCTTGGGAGGGCTTTTACTAATATAGGTAATGGCTCGCCTCGCCTTCTTCTCCGGGCTGGTCGTTCTATGACTATACCATCATTGGACGATGCAACACCTTCCTTGAGAATGTTGATAAGTGTGCTTTCAGTAGCGAGGCGGCCAAGAAAGACCCTCATCGCACAGGTGAAGGCCATCCGTGCCTACAACTATTCTCGTATGGGATTCCTATATGGTGGTAAAGTTAATCGTCAAGCCCTTCACCAGTGCACAGGAGGCTCGCGTACCAAGAAATACGGAGCAAGAGGTGAAGGACTTGGTTTTCAAAGACCTTGACGAGGCTATTGCCGACATCAACACGAGTCCCTGCTGCACGCGGACGTATCGCTAAGGGCGCCGCACTGGCTATGAAGATGCGTGCCGCACTCTACTGGGGTGACTATCAGAAGGCCAAGGATGCCGCACAAGCTATCATCGATTTAGGTCTCTATGAACTCGACCCCTGACTACACGAACTTGTTTAAGTTGGCTGGTAAAGACTCTAAGGAAATCATCCTTGCAGTACAGTATAAGAGCGGTACTCGCCCTCTGGGTACCATCGGACAGCTTTTATAACAATGGTGACGGAGGCTGGTCTTCTGTCGTTCCCTACGCAGAAGTGTGTCGATAACTATGAGATGAGTAATGGTATGACCATCGACGAGGCGGGGTTCGATACGATGCTACGCATCCTTTCCATGGCCGTGATCCACGTATGGCAATGACTATTCTCATCCTGATTGTGACTGGGATGGCACTGTCTTCAATACCCTTGACGAGAATGTCAACGGTAAGAAGAACCCCTAACTACCCAACCAATGCGGCCAACTCATCCAAGACTGCGCTCACATGGCGTAAGTACTTAGACCCTAAGACACAGTATGCTGACGTATGGGACACGGAGGCTTCGCCTATTGTCTTCCGTTATGCTGAGGTGCTCTTTGACGTGGGCTGAGGCCGAGAACGAGCTGAACGGTCCTTCTGCAAACGTCTATGCAATGCTCGATAAGGTGCGCACACGTGTGGGAATGCCGGCTGTCGACCAGTCTAAGTATAACACTAAGGACAAGCTTCGTGAGCTAATTCGCCGCGAGCGTGGCTCAGAGTTCGCTGGTGAGGGCCTTCGTCGTGCTGACATCTTGCGATGGACAAGCAACGGTAAGATGGTTGCTGAGACAGTATTGAACGGTCCACTAACCCGCGTCACAGGTACTATCGACAACACAGCTACCGACCCAACCATGCGTGCCGTAGTAAGTGGTACAAGCAAGGTTGAGGACCGCTCGTTCCAAACTTACAACCGTTACCTCCCTATACCACAATGGAATATCTCTGACAACCCTAAGTTGGAGCAGAATCCTGGGTATGCGAAGTAACAGAACGGAGCATGTAAGATAGGCCTCCGAAGGGTCTCTCCCTCAGCTCCTCTCCCACGGGAAGGAGCATGAACACCGAGAGTATCCTGTCTCTCGACCGTAGTTTCTCATCCAACTCCTCTCCATTCCGATGGTCGCCGACCGAAGGGAAGGAAGGAAGAGGGGGTGGATGACGAGCCTGTTTTGTGCTCTGACAGGGTATTAGAAAGACAGAGTAACAGGAGAACAAGTACCCAGTTGATGAGTAGACGAGGTAACAAGTCGACAAGTTATGTGCTCTGGCAGGATATTAGAAAGACAGAGTAACAGATGAACTAAGAAAGAGTAGAGTAACAGATGAGCGTGTTACTCTACTTTTTTTAGTACTCTATGTATATGAAACTATAGTATTTATGCAGGTTATCAAACTCTTAGTATGAAACAGAAAAACGTCTGCTTCTCACGGAGGAACACAGAGGAAAGGTATAAACCCCTCCCCCGTCCCCAACTGACCCTTCCCCGTCTCCTCCTCCAAAGGGCGAGGCGTGATCACTGAGATACCCCTATAGGAAGGAGGTAGGCCTCGTGCAGTCCCTCGCTGGCAGTATTGTAGGGGTAACCTCATATTACGCCCCTCCCTGCGGGGGAGGGGTTGGGGGAGGGGCCACTATCTTATGGGCTCGAAAAGACGATTGTCTATCTGATACCGATGGTGAGAATGGACACATAAACAGGCTGAACGATGTTGTTCATCAAGCCCTACATCCCGACTTTCTTACATCTTCTGAATGCGTTATCAGCTGATTATAAGACGTTTATATCGCTATTTCTATTACCTACTAATCCCCCTTACGCTCCGAATATCTTATTAACAAGCAGACTGACGGCCGTCTCCGACCACCCATGACAGGAAATATTCGGTCCAAAGCAAGGCTATTGTCGATTTTTATTCGTACATTTGTCAAGTCGATGCTTAGTCTATCTTGCTTGTTTCCAACGCTTAACAAAGCAGGTTTCACTATATGACAAGCTACCGAACAGCCCCCTTTTGTACCGATTCTTCTATGTGTTCTCCATTCAGGTCATTGAGGAATTAGGAGGTAAAAATGTCTTATCAATCTCTGAAACGATGCTGTTATTATATAGATTACCACGAAAGTTTCTTTTCATTTCGTCGATAGTATGCACGCTCATTATCGCTTTTTCTTGTTTGGAAAACGACAAGACCAAAGTACGTATGCACGAACGGTATGGGTCCCGTAGTCGTCGATAGTTGGTTGGATAGGGGCTATAAGATTATCGGGAGATATAAGCTCTTAAATCCACAACCCCTCCCACTGACAGAGAGCGACTGGCTCTTTATCCACAAGCAGCTCCCTGCATGGGTGCGTAAACACTATCCTAATTATCGGGACACGACCACAATAAGCCAGTTGTCCATCGATTCCTTAAAGGCGCATACATCCTATCAATTCACCTTACTCCATGATGGCAAACTATTAGAAGAGGATGTCTACCTCCTGTCATTACCTTCCCCTAACGTAGACCAACCGCTGAAGATCTCACATCCCCAAGGCCTCTGTCGCTGACGAAAAAGCAACTTACGAAGGACGGCAGATTGGTCAGCAAGCCCTGTCTTAGTCTATCCCTTCTTAACAGAAGCATGGGAGAGAAATATCAACGAAACAAAGCCCTATGGTATAGGCGACATGTGGTAGAGCACGATATAAAAGCTTGATAGCCAACGAGTCCTATCCTCACTTGTCCCCGCCCCTACCCCATCTTGCCATTACGCCCACCCTCATCTTGCCACTACACCAGCACCTACTTGCCACTACACCCAATCCAACCTATCACTTTTTCAGCACCTATCTGTCACTACTCTCAACTCAACCTGCCACTACACCCAACTCAACCTATCACTACTCCAGCACCTACTTGTAAACATCTTTCGCACTCCTTCTTTCCAACACATGCTTTTCAAACTCCAAGAACATGCCTTTCTACGTTCGAGAACATGCTCTTCTTGCCGATAGAACACGCCCTTCTTGCCCCTTGAAGAGGCCCTTCTCCAACGCACCTCATAACCTTCTGATTTCATGTAGTTTATAAGCTCCATAGCAGAAGATATTATTCCTCCGTATTAAGGGAGTTAGAAGCCAATCAATGTAATGATTTTTTATTAATTCATTGCATATCATCTTTTAAAGACTTCACCTCCTCCGATAGCAGTAACGCTCTGTGACCTCAGTATGCCGGAGGCCAACAGAGAGCCTCACCCCCAGCCCCTCTCCGAATGGAGAGGGAGGATCACCGAGATACCCCCTACATGTCCTCCAGATGTTTAGCGGCCCATTTCCTATCAGTAGCAGGCCAAAAAGGGGTAACCTCACATACTAACTTCCAGTTGGCCCTCCCCTTCCCCTCCCCCAAAGGGAAGGGGCGTGATTACCGAGATACCCCTATGGCTAATCATCAACACCTAACAACCATCACTTAACACCCATCTTTAGCAGTAACGCTCTGTGAACTCTGTATGCCGAAGGCGTTCTGTGAGCTCGAAACTGTGCGCCAAAAAGGCTCAGTGAACTCTGTGCGCTCTGTGAGAGATAAAACTCCCAAAAAGATTTGCATGTATATCATCTCATCAAGTGGGTGCCTTCTATTTCTCACAGAATAACACAGATGAACAGAACACACAAAGCTTCACAGAGACATTAAGTCAACTGATTTCACAGAACCTTACAGCCAACAGAAGCTCACTCTCCCAGCCCCTCTCCGAATGGAGAGGGGAGGATCACTGAGATACCCCTACATGTCCTCCAAAATGTTTAGCAGCCCCATCTTCTATCATTAGCAGGCTAATAGGGGTAACCTCACATACTAACTCACTAGTTGGCTCTTCCTCGTCCCTCCCCAGAAGGGAAGGGGCGTAATCACCGAGATACCCCCTATAACGAGGGTGTACGCTTGTTCTCATCCTCTTACTGGCAGTCTTGTAGGGGTAACCTCACATACTACGCCCCTCCCTTCGGGGAGGGGAAGGGGAGGGGCCAGCTGGGGAAAAAGAGCAAGGCCAGCTGGGGAAAAGAGCAAGGCCAGCTGGGGAAAAAGAGCAAGGCCAGCTGGGGTCAGTAGTTAGGCCACTACTTTCCTACCATCATGAATAAAACCTCCTTTCTTTGTACACTATAAAAAAAAGTGTTATATTTGCACCTGTAAACCCTAAATCAAAGCATTTATGTCTCAAATCTACTACTGTCTTCTTGGGTATAAGGAAGCGTGCGCTATACCGCAACAAGTAGAGATAAACAACTTTATATATATGCAAACAAAAGTATTATACGGCTTGACAGGGCACTGGCAATGGGTGCGGTCGTTCCTGCATTAGCACAGAAGAAACCGATGAACATCGTTTTCATTATGAGCGATGACCATTCGTATCAGACGATTAGTGCGTATGACAAACGGTTTATCAGTACTCCTAACATCGATTGGCTGGCTGATAACGGTGTGAAGCTCCAAGAGAGTTTCGTCGCAAACTCGCTTAGTGGGCCTTCTACGTGCTTGTATGCTCACTGGTAAACACAGCCATGCTAATGGCTTCACCGACAACACCAAGACCTTTGATGGTAGTCAGCAGACCTTCCCAAAGCTGCTTCAGAAGCAGGGCTACCAGACTGCCATGATTGGAAAATGGCATCTCACCTCACTCCCAACAGGCTTTAATTACTGGGACATCCTCATCGGACAGGGCGACTACTACAACCCTGACTTCCTTAGCAATGGGAAGAGAATACGCCGTTCGGGCTATGTCACGAATATTATTGCAGACATGGCGATAGACTGGATGGAGCATAAACGCGATAAGACAAAGCCTTTCTGTCTGCTAATGCACAATAAAGCGCCTCATAGAGTATGGAATCCTGACACTTGCGACTTGCGTCTTTATGACGACGTGACCTATCCGTTGCCTAAAACCTTCTATGATGACTATGCTGGAAGACTTGCTGCTCAGAAGCAGAAGATGAGCATCATCAAGGATATGGACCTTGTTTACGATAATAAGATGGCCGATAAAGAGAACGAGATCCATACTACTACGGGACTTGAACCATGGGGACGTGCGAACTACAACCGCATGTCGCCTTCACAACGTGCACAGTGGGATAGCTATTACGACCCTATCATCAAGAAGTTTAAGGAGGATAAACTCTCTGGTAAGGCACTGGCCGAATGGAAGTATCAACGCTATATGCACGACTACATGCGAGTAATTCATTCTGTCGACCGCAACGTTGGACGTGTCATTGAATACCTCCGTGAACATAACTTACTGGACAATACTATAATCGTCTACACCTCTGATCAGGGGTTCTACATGGGCGAACATGGATGGTTCGACAAGCGTTTTATGTATGAGGAGTCGTTCCGCACGCCACTATTGATTTACTTCCCTGGGGGCAAGCATGGCGTTATCAACGAGATGGTTCAGAACATCGACTATGCTCCAACATTCCTCGATGTGGCTGGCGCAAAGATACCTTCCGATATACAGGGGCGTTCGTTCCTACCGCTGTTAGAGGGTAAGAAGCCATCAGACTGGCGCAAGTCGCTCTATTATCACTACTACGAATACCCTGCCGAGCACTCTGTTTGCCGCCACTATGGTATTCGTACGAAGCGATATACGCTCATTCACTTCTACAATGACATCGACTCTTGGGAGCTATACGACCTAAAGAAAGACCCTGAACAGATGCATAATATCTACGGGAAACCCGGTACGGAGAAGCTCACAAAGGACTTGAAGAAGCAACTCCTGCAGCTTCAGGTGCAATATAATGACCCTATTCGCAATAAGGGACTATAAGTCTTGAGCGTTAACGCTACTGAGATACCCCTACAAAGAGGCTGACTTACAGTGCACAGCGTGTGTGTGTAAGTGCTCTTGTAGGGGTTTCTTTGTGTCTTTTCGTCACCTCTACACGAGGATAGAACTGGGGAAACGTCCTGTGTGGGGACACTTCTTCCATGAAAAACGCAAGGTTCTGTTACTATGAAATATCTTTACAGACACGTTAACCGAACCACTTAGAAAGGCTCATCATATCCGTCTCTTTGACTATCGTAACCTCCTTACTATCAAAGACTTGAACACGTGTCTCCAAGAAGGGCACGTTCAAGGGACAAGAAAGGCGTCTTCAAGGGGCAAGAAGGGCATGTTCTGCATACTTGAAAGGCCTTGTCTTGGACAGAGTAAAGGCCCCTGTGGATAGGACAGGTAAACATTCTTTACACGATAGGATATAAGGAGACAGGGTAAAGGGAGACAGAGTAACAAAGGAACAAGGGGTAGTAACAGGGGAATAAGAGACAGAGTAACAATGGAACAGGGGATAGTAACAGGGGATGAGGAGACAGGGTAACAAAGGAACGGGGGGTAGTAACAGGGGATGAGGAGACTGGGTAACAAAGGAACAGGGGATAGTAACAGGAGATGAGGAGACAGGGTAACAAAGGAACAGGGGGTAGTAACAGGGGAAGAGGAGACAGGGTAACATGAGAACGAGGGAGAGTAACAGAGGGTGAAAGGGATGGGAAATAAAGTAGAGGGGGATTGGAGTATGTAATGTAGATGAAGGAGAAAAGTAGAGAGAAGGGAGAAAGTAAAAGGAGGGGATGGGGTTTTGGTGGGATTAGTCAACTCATATCGTGGATTGTATCGCTGTGTTTTGTTCGCTAATCGGTTACTAAACGGATGAAGAAAATATAAGGATAATAAGCTGCTCATACCCTACTCTACGCAGAGAAAGTATGAGAACAATAAGACAGATTACTTTTGTAGAATATACTGAAAACTAAAACGTTACGCAGACTATGAGAGTATTTCAATAACAAAAGGCTGAAACGTTGCGCAGACCATGAGATTTTCTCAATAACAAAAGGCTGAAACGTTGCACAGACTATGAAACTCTCCCAATAACAAAAGGCTGAAACGTTTTGCAGACTATGAGACTTTCTCAATAACAAAAGGCCAAAACGTTTCATAGACTATGAGGCTCTCTCAATAACAAAAGGCTGAGACGTTGCGTAGACCATGAGATTTTCTCAATAACAAAAGGCTAAAATATTGCGCAGACCATGAGATTTTTCTCAATAACAAAAGTCCGAAACGTTTTTGTAGACTATGAGACTCTCTCAATAACAAAAAGGCTGAAACGTTGCGCAGACCATGAGAGTATCTCAATAAAAAAAAGGCTGAAAACGTTGCGCAGAACATGATATTTTCTCAACAACAAAAGTCCGAAACGTTTTTGCAGACTATGAGACTCTCTCAATAACAAAAAGTCCGAAACGTTTTGCAGACTATGGGGGTATCTCGGAATCACGCCCTCCCTTTGGGGGAGGGGACGGGGAGGGCCAGTATCTGGGAGTGTTAGGGCCAGTCATCTGGGGCTGTTTTTGCTCCCTTCTCCACTAAAACTCCACAGTCACCCCTACCGTTTATTTGTCGGCCAGTGAGGTAGTTTGGCACAGCATACCGCTGTCCGGCGATGTCGGTAACCCAGTAGTATGAGTTGACGTTGTTTATCCCGAAGAGGTTTAAACAGTCTATTCCAAGCCAGATATTCTTAAAGACTGTATTGCTGCGACCGTCATGGTTGTCTAATAGTCGGTAACTCATACCGATGTCGGCACGCTTATAAGCAGGTGCTCGGAAGGTGTTGTTCTCCAGTTCCTTGTGTGGTGCAGAGAACGGCAGACCGTCAGCATAGGCCAATTTCAGCGACATACGCCATCGTGTAGTCCCTGGAAGAAGCCTGTAAAGTATAGGTTTAGCGCATAGCGTTGGTCGGTTGGGAGTGGAATACGCTTACCGTTCAACTTCATACTCGTGTTCATCACGCTGAGTGTCAGCCATGAGTCAGCCCCCGGGACGAACTCACCAAAGAGCTTGAGGTCGAGTCCTGTGGCATGACCCGAGGCCGTGTTCTCACCGTAATAAGTCACCTTCACATTGTCGACCGAGTAAGGGACGAGGTGTGAGAGTGCCTTGTAATAAGCCTCAGCAGTGAACTTAAACGGCCTACCCATCATCTCGAAGCGATAAGTCATGCCTGCCAACGCATGAATAGACTGCTGTGCTCGTATCTTCTGGTTCAGTGTTGCGTAGGTGACACCATTGACGATTGACGTGTCGCGAAGCTCCTTATAGAACGGAGCCTGGTAGTAGATGCCCCCAGCAAGACGGAAACTTAGGTTGCGGTTCCCTGCCCTAGGTGATCGTCAACGAGGCCCGAGGAGAGAACAGACTCTCCCCATTAAAGTCCCAATGGGCAAAGCGTACGCCATAGTTCAGCGTGAACAACGTCGGAACAGAGTCACGTGTTTGAAAGCTCCATGTGTCCTGTAAGTAGCTGAAGCGTTTTCGCATTCAGTTCGTTACGAGCCCGAAGCGAATAGATCATCTTTAAGTCGCGCCCAGTATGCGGTACGTTATACCCCTGCCGAGTCACGATATTCATATTCTGCCGAGTTCTCCTTGATACGTTCGAGTTTATAAGTCACAGCCCCTTCGAGCCTGTGTTTACCCATGCGGTGCCGCATCATCAGTTTCAAACTGCGTACATTCGCATTAAGATAGTCGCGAGAATGCTGCATATACGTACCCACCTCTGAGGTTCTCAGACGTCTCCGTCTGTGTGAGCCAGTATTGTCCTTGGATGTCATAACGCCCTGCTCCTTTGTTGTGAAGGCCGAAGCGAGGAGAGAAAGGTCGGTGTGAGAACTCAAATGGCGTGTGATTGCCAACGAACCAAAGAATGTTCTGAAGAGGTCACGTTCCTTTCCATCGAAAGGAGACACGGAACTTCTTGACGTTCTGAAGCGTTCCAAAGTTCGTTTCTCGGTCTTCTGGCTCAAAGTCATAACGGTTTTCTGATATATTACCGATAAAGTCCACCTGCCAACGCTTGTTGGGTTTCCATGAGAGATAAGTCTGATAATCGAGGAACGACGGCCGATATTCGCCCTTTGTCTGTAGTGATCCGAGTAGGTAACGATTAGTTTTATAACGCACGCCATTGGTCCACGTCAATTTCTTCGCAGCCAGTCCGAGGTAGGCCGAAGCCCCCTAAAAAGAGAGGCCGAAACCGTTGCCTCGGTCCTCTTCGGCCGTTTATAAGTGATGTCTAAGGCCGAGCTCATCTTGTCACCATACTTTTTGCTTCGAAGCCACCCGTTGAGAATCCGATACCTCAACCATGTCGGGATTGATGATGGAGAGCCCCTCCTGCTGTCCACTTCGCACTAAGAAAGGTCGGAACACCTCTATGTTATTGATATAGACAGAGTTCTCGTCGAATGTTCCTCCACGCACATTATACTGCGAGGAGAGCTCGGAGTGGGTTGAAACACCCGCCTGCGTCTGTACTAACTCTTCTACCGCGTTGCCCGAAGTAGAGGGTCCTTGCTTCGTCTTCTGAACGTCTAACTCCTCCGTCGTACCGTGCCGCTTGGTCTTTCCTTGCACTACCACCTCTTGCAGTTCGTTGTCGTCAGCAAGCTGAATGAGCAGTGTCTGCTTCCCTTTGGGCGCACGAGAACCCTCGTCTTGGTCTTGTAGCCAATCATAGAAAAGCGCACCTTCACGGAGTCCCTCACTCTGTAGTTGCATATTGAACTCGCCTTCAGGTTGGTCATCGACAGTTTTCCTTGCGTAACAACCATGACAGAAGCCAACTCGATAGGGTTCCCATCCTTGTCAGAAACCTTCCCTTGCAGCGTAAATGATTGTGCGCCTGCTATCTGAGCAGCCACGATGAACAATAGTAGTAATATGTATTTCTGAATGTCCTTACGTCTCATACATTATATAACGATGGTGTTTTGGTTTTATTGTCCTACTCAGTCGCTTAGAAGAGAAAGACTTGCTGCAAAGCTCCCCTCGTCCCTCACGATTCTTCATCAGCCTATACAAAAAAAGTGGATGCGCCCTGTTCGACACATCCACATCTATCATTAATGTTTTGTTGTAGCCTTTCTTAGCCCAAGTACTTCATGAGTACGCGTGCATTACCGCTCTCACGAATCTTCTCGATAGCCTTTTCACGAATCTGGCGGACACGCTCACGGGTAAGACCCATCTCTGTTCCAATCTCTTCCAGACCCTTCTCTTGACAGCCGATACCGAAGCACTCGGTGACAATCTTTATCTCTCTATCCTTAAGAGTGTTCTGTAGAACGGCCCGAAGGTCGTCTGACATAGACTCGAAATCGACGCTGCGGTCGGTGCGAGAGTCGTCACCTGACGAGAGCATATCACTCATTGAGTTATCGTCATCATCGCTGAAAGGAGCGTCGATACTCATGTGGTGGTTATCAGCACTTTGACTTTGACGGATGCGAGCCTCGTCGATACCAGTCAACTCAGCCAACTCGTGGATAGAAGGACGACGGTTGTGTTGCTGCACAAACTCGTTCGTTACCTGGTTAATCTTAGATATAGCACCCACCTGATTGAGCGGTAGTCGCACAATACGGCTCTGCTCAGCAATAGCTTGCAGAATACTTTGACGAATCCACCAGACAGCATACGAGATGAACTTAAAGCCACGAGTCTCATCGAACTTCTCGGCCGCTTTAACCAAGCCAATGTTTCCTCGTCGATAAGGTCGGTCAGAGAGAGACCTTTGGTGTTGGTATTGTTTAGCCACAGAGACGACGAAACGGAGGTTAGCCTTAATCAGTTTCTCCTTCGCGCGTTCGCCTTTTCGGCCGCCCTTATGGATTTCCTGTGCCAGTTCAATCTCCTCGTCAACGGTAATCATCGGCTCACGTCCGATCTCAACAAGGTACTTATCGAGTGCCTCACTGGAACGGTTAGTGATACTTTTTGAAATCTTAAGTTGTCTCATGAATGGTTTACTATTTCCTCCTAAAACTATAGCTATATTCCGTTATCCTAAGTTGATACGGCTTGCAAAGGTACATATAAATATGTGAATAGCCAAATCTCCGTGCGTTTAGTTGTGCTTTTTTATGCTTTTTTATATGTTTCAAGGAGGGAGGGGGGCCACGAGGCAGTGCCTCGTAGAACTGAAGAGCAGGCGACGAGAGTAGGGACAGCAGGGGTCGGAGGCTACGAGGCAGTGCCTCGTAGAACTGAACAGCTGGGGAGGGAGGAGGGGTCATCACCAGCAGGTATGCTAATTATGCGAGCAGGAAATGTAAGTCGCAACCAATCCCTTCTACAATCGAAAGGGAGCCAAGTTTGATACAAGAAGAGGCCCTTCTCCGTTCGAGAACATGCCTTTCAACGTTCAAGAAGGGCGTCTTCTTCATGCAAGAAGGGCATGTCCTCAAACGCAACACATAACTTTCTGATTTCTTGAAGGTTATAAAAATCGATACTATGGACCTTATTGCCCTCACGTGAGGGAGTTTAGCTTAGTTGGCTGTAATGATTATTTACCATCTTATTAACTCTCCTCTTTCACATACATCACCCCAACGAAAGCAGTAACGCTCTGTGAACTCTGTATGCCGAAGGCCTTCTGAAGGCTCACCCCCCAGCCCTCCGAATGGAGAGGGGAGATCACCGAGATACCCCTATAGTCTCCCAGATGTTACAGGGCCCATCTGCTATCAGTAGCAGGCCAAAAGGGGTAAACCTCATTACTCTCCATTCGGAGAGGCTGTGAGGCCTCGTGTTCTGTGCTGCTGGAGGCGTTCTGTGGGCCTGGAAACTGCGCGCAAAATTGCCCGTGAACCTGTGCGCTCTAGGAGAGACCTACCAGCGTGAGAGATAAAACTCTCAGCGAGTTGTTTATGTTGTATCATAGGTGCATTCTATTTCTCACAGAAAAACACAGATGAACAGAAAACACAAAGGTTCACAGAGACATTAAGTCAACCGATATCACAGAACCTCACAGCCATCTTTAGCAGTAACGCTCTGTGACCTCTGTATGCCGGAGGCGTTCTGTCAGTGAGTCTGAAAAACTGTGCGTCTGTTATTCTGTGAGTTCTAGGAGAGACCCCCAGAAAGAGAGAGAAAGATCCAACTAAGAACCGTACAAGCTGCCTGTGCAGTGCAACCTCACATACAAAAAATAAAAGGATGTCTTTACAACACCACCTCATCCGCTCGCTTCAACGTAGCCGCAGTGTGCACTGCCTCCTCGTGTTGATTTTCGTGGAAGACATTGTTTTCGCCCACTTTGAGAACGATGTCGTTACCCTCTTCCCGCTGTATATGTAGTCGTCCACGGCGGTCGAGAACTATCGCTTTCACGTCGTCCATCAACAGATGTACCATGTCCTTCGCATGGTGACATGGCATTATGTCGGATATTACAGAAAGGCGGGATAGCCAAGGCATGGATAGGTACGAGATGCAGTTCATGACTGTTACAGACTCACGAGTACAGGCATGACGACTATCGATGTTATAGTCACCACGTGTTGATAGGTAGCACGCTTATCCTGCATGTCAATCTCTCTGATAATCCTTCGATAAAGCGCACTGCCGCAGCAAAGACACTGCTGTCCTCACCTTTTCACCATCATGAATGTGCGTAGAGCACCATTATTAGGACAAATGATAACAATTGCCACAAATAGGGATTAGAAACATATATGTATCCATAATCATAAATGTGTTTATGGTTAACAGGCGTACTACTTATTGCAAATCCCCACAAGCACCATACCTATAGTACGCCTTATCTATTTATTATCCTGACTCATCGTCGCCCTCTCTGGGCGCAACTCATAACAGTGGACGCCACAGCCGATGCACACCACAACAGGCCCCTTGCAACATGCGTCCATCTTATTAAGAAGATGTAGCCCCAGGCCTGTTACATCAGTCACCACCTGAACATTATGTTGAAGGCCCATACCTTTATTATATAGATATAGCCACAAGCCTATGCTTTGCGCCATCACGTCAGCTTCAATCTATGCCCATCCCATCGCCGACGCCGTGCGACACCCATCCTCTTCCAGTCCCTTAAGAGGACCCAAGGGGTATCTCGTTTTCGTAATCACCCCTCCTTACGGGAGGGGACGGAGCGCGCGCGTGTTGCGTGGTACGCCCGTTGTGTGTTGGGGCCAGCCGTTAGCTGTTGCTTGTTGTTATTTCCTTCTTCCACTTACATGGCGCCTGAGCGCCAGCGATGGCGAGCGCAGATCACTGATAGCGACATAGGCGATTGTCCTGTGGTGAGATACTTGTTGGGTGAAATCGAGCACCGACAGCGTAAAGCTTTACTCCGGCTTCACACTCACAGCACGGAGGATATAGTTTACACGGCACAATCTTCGGCAGGCTGACCATCGATAGTTGCTTCCTTCCAACCAGGGTAGTAGACCCCGTAGTATGACTACCGCGACCGCCGTTGCGTGACGAAAGCAGTGTACTGCAGGCTGCCTGGTTCATACCATCAAGCTTAACGAAGGCCGCTGAGTCGTTCCGCTACCTTGCCTGTCCTAACGCCGCCTAAAACTTTAACAGCAACCACGCAGATGGCGTATCGATCTTACCTAACCGCCGATACCCGCATTAGCATCGTCGACAAAGGTTTATCGACAAACCAACTGCTACCGTGCGTATGGGTTCGCAGGGGCCGTCGGCCACCCTGCAAAGGTAAGATAGCACTTCAGTTCAACATAAAAACCAGCATAGGGAATAGTCTTCACATCCATCCACCGGCACGCATGCTACCGCACCCGTAGCAGCAATGGCCTGCATCGCCTTCGCATCTCCGGAGCGATGCAAGCATCGATCAATCCTCTGATAAACGACGGAGCTTTGCAGTGGGTGATGCAACCACCGATACTCTTTGTGGGAAGTAAGAGGTCTCGTTCGCGTAAAAGTGGCCTCGTAGCTGCACTCAGTATCACGATAGTCAAGCAAGGCTCTGGTCCTTATCGATCCTGTTGTGTCGGCAGCCGTTGGCTGGTTGTGGCACATCACGCCCGCTCTTCGGTACAAACATCTCGTCATTGAGGTAGCGCTTGTCCACCCGCCACATATCGGCACAAGACAAAGCACCAACAGAGCGGCTACCATATAGTCGGCACGGAGCTTCTTCATCTATATAAGCGAAGAGTAGGCAAACCCGATAAGTATGATGACAAACTGAACGCCAAGCGTCAGCGCTGACCATAGCCGCACGCATCGTCGAGATGTTAGAAAGGGATAGTGCCAGCTGTGTAAAGGCGTCCATTCCCGCATTACACCACCAAGCATCACGGCGTTCCTGATCGCCTTCCGCCAAAACGGACCCATCGTGCGAACAAAGCCACTCAAGAATGCCACACCAGCTGTCAGGAGCAAGGCTGATATAAGCATGCATACTTCATCTTCTCTTCCCAGAGAGGTCGGGTCTGTCCACGAGTAAGTGTTTCACCGTCAGGCAAAGTCAAGAGAGGGATAGTAAATTCGGCAAATGGCTACGATACCCGCTACACTGTTCGGAACTCTTGCATACATCGGTATATGTAGTCAAGGAAGAAGCCAGTGGCCCATGAGCTTATGTCAAGGAGAGTAGTAGGCAGTACGGTGGTCGCTTGCACAAGGGCCTCATTTCGCAGCCCCCTTCACCAAGAAGAGGCTCTAAGATGAAGAGGAAGAGGACGAACGCACCGAGACAGACAGGGCCGCTCGTACCCTGGTTGTACCAAAGTCATTGGGGAAAGCATCGTAGATTGCGGTATCATCGACTGCACCTGTGGGTCAGCTCCCTAGCCATGCGCGTCCTGCTCTTACTAAGAGGAACACTGCACCGCCCTTTTGCGTCGGGCACAAGTAAAGTCAGGGTGTCTCATCACTGCGTAGCTCCATTGCGTGATATAGTCAGGGTCAAGCCTGAACTCGTCTGGTTGGCTCCATCGGCTTTCAGCAACTCGCCTTGCCACGCATACTCTTTCTGATACCTGTTGGCAGGTGATAAAGGCTTCGAGATTGACGAATACACCAATCAAAGCAGCACTGCCAACACGCCTGTAGCCTTAAGGAAGCTGCATGAGCCGCTTCTGTCGAAGCTTGAACAAGGTAGGCAATGACCATAAAGCAGTGATGATGAACAGATAATAATAGGTCATCTGGCACATGGTTAGCCTTCACCTCAAAGGCGGTAGGATGGCTGTCACGATGAAACCAGACAGGTAACGCCCCTCGATGTTTTGCCAGTACCACACCCGCTATCATAGGCGGTCAGACAGGCTCAGCCACTACCTCTCCAGAGGTGACCAGCAGCTGCGATAATAAGGAAACAGGACGAGAAAGCCCACATCACACTGCCCAATGTGCTAAAGACTGGTGGTAGCCGAAGGCTCTCAAGAGGACATGTGCGGGCAGAGATAGAATAGACAAAGAGGAACACATACATTCTTCTGGATAACCAAACTACAGGTGATAAGTCTCATCACCTGCGACAAGCCGTCGGTCGTGACTGGTAAGAAGGCGACATCTGATAGGGTAAGGCGTACCGCCGAAGATACAGAGCCTGGTCCAGCGTGTTGTCTCCCCGTACTGGTTCTGATACTACCGTCTACCCCTGCGCCGAGCCGACCAGCAGCGAGGTAAGTGTCATGGTCTGATAGAGAATCTCACTTGAGTGTACGGGAACAAAGAAAGATAAGTAAACGAGATGATGCGTAGCTCACCACTTTCACCACTCAGCATCGGGTAGATATTCTTTTCCAAGTTTTCATTCTTTATTTATTTTACTTGGTGTCGGATGTGGCTGATAATGCTCTGGTAAAGATACGAAAACTAATAACTTCTATAACATCTGAAGGCTTCTGCTCTTCTCTGCACCTTTGCACTATGAAAATAGGAATCATCAGTGTTGCGATGATGTGACAAAGGAGTTCGAGCAACTGAAAGCTATTTTTGGCTCATGACTCAGACGGGAGCAGTTATTTCAATCATAAAAGACTGCCCTCGTCCTTGTCAGCGAGAGAGAAGATCGTCAATCCTTCAGCAGTGTGGCAGACAGGTGGTAAGAATCGCGTACTGTCGGTGCTGTCGAGATGACTACCCGCTTTCATCCTGACTCTGGACTTCATTCCAGTGGCTGGCTGCTGGCGCCGATACATCGTTAGAGGTGACCGATGCTGTGGTGGCGAAGGAGCGCCTTCGCTCACGATGCGTCAGGCGATAGCGAGGTTGCCTTACGGTCAGATTGAATGCAGGCATGCCGGTCACGCTTCAAGGCCCCTGCGAAGCTCATATCGAACGGGCATTGTCACTAAACAGTGACAGAGACGCACGGTGAGGGTCTTTCACATCAAGGCCGATGGACCAACCGTGCGGCGAGTGGTTTGTCAACTCACGTGAGAAGATGCGTGAGATAATGGCGCATTTCCCTCGAGGCAGTCGTCGACATGGAGAGTTGTGCCATTGTGCAGGTCCAAGCCATATTCATCAGACACTCGCTTCAGTCTCCTTCCGTGTCAATCAGTGATGCCGCTCAGAAAGACCATAGTGCCAGCCAGTACTACGCCATTCTGAGCGTATCTCAACGGTAGCTTCGGAGGTCACAAGACGCTTTGTAGAGGATTGGAAGCAGGCGCTGCGCTGGAGATGGGGTGTATAGAGGCCTGGCTGTTCTTATTGGCCCTGCATTAGTCTTTATATAGCCTTATTGTCTCAATAGCCTTATCAGCCCAACAGCCTTGTTGGCCCTATTAGCTTATTGGCCTCATTAGCCCAATAACCCTGTCATTGGTCTTATTAGCATCATCGGCCGTTTATGATCTATGGCTGCCTGATTGGCCTTATTGGCCCACTCGCCTTATCAGCCCAACAGCAAACAATCACTCAAGAATCAAAAACAAAACAATCGAATAAAACTACCTCTTCGACTCATCGACCACGAGTTTGATCGTCGCGCGGCATTTATGGAAGTCGTAAGGACGAGGTGGGCACCCGAGACCGTTAAGCCACCTTTCGCTATCCGGATGGATCCGAACCAAACTGAGAACCAGTATTGCATGTCGAGTGCTATCCTATGCTATCGAACACTTGGCTCGCCACCTTCCTACGCAAATCGATCCCGAGTGGAAAGACCGGTGCTATCTACTGGGGACCAATGGCTGTTTTGACGGTAAACTCACTCTCATCCTTCGCGTGACTTGTGTCTCAAAAGATATCAGTAGACCTCAGGTAGCGTTTAACGGCATTCCAGTTCACGTTGCCGACTCTCGAAGCTAAGGCGACATCCCGGTGCTGCGCTCCCACGCGACCGTGGTAACTACCTTCCTCCATCGATCATGGCTAAATGGAGTCACGAAAATTCTTTACCGAGGTACCTTCGTACTATCACCGACGCTAACTCACTATCCAGAGAAGGAGTGATATGATTGACTGGGTCGCTGACGAGTTAACGGCATCAGCTGATCGAGCTGACTGGCAGACATGCCGACGAGCACGGTGTCAGTTGACAAGTTAACAAGCGGACGTTGACGAGTTAACGGTACTCAGCTGGCGAGCTGACGGTACTAGCGGATGTCACGCTGACTGGGTAGTAGACGAGTTAATGTTGAATTGTTCAAACAGGAGGAGCTTAAGGCAAACGCGAGGAACAAGCTTGTTTCTATGAAATAGCAGGTTGGCCATCAACGTTGGGCTCTGTCCGCCTGACCCCCTTCCCTATCAAAGAGCAGGATATAAAAGGAAAGTGCAGGCTATCAACACACCCGCATCCGCACTTTCCTGCAAGCCAAAGAACAGGGCATAGCAGTAGCAGACGAGAAGGAAATTTTTCATCCCCTCCCTAACGAACACATGCCCCTCATGCGTCAAGAACATGCCTTCTCCTATGGAGAACACGCCCTCTTGCTGCTTGAAGACCCTTCTTGCTGCTTATTAGGCCTCCTCCTCCCCCATCACAACCCCCTGAATTCCTGTTAGTTGCTAGATTCTATCCTTATTCATATCCCCCTCATCGATTAAGTATTCTTCCTCGGTAGTTTTGTCAGGGTTTTTCATAACAACAAGAAAAGCACATGGAGGGTCTCTACCGACACAGATAACACACACGACAAGTCGTTGGGGAGTCTCTCCCACAGATGTTACAGACCAGGGGAACTCGCAGATAAGATACTAACCCCTTCCCCCGTCTCCTCCCCTGAAGGGAATGGGAGTAATCACCGAGATACGCATAAGAAAGAGCCTCACCCCCCCAACCCCTCTCCGAATGGCGAGGGGAGTAATCGCCGAGATGCCCATGTGGCTAATCATCAACACCTAACACCCATCACCCATCACCCTTCTTTAGCTGAAACGCTCTCTGACCTCTGTATGCCGGAGGCCTTCTGTGGGTTCGAAACGTTGGTGGAAAGTTCTGTTAGAAACTGTGAGTTCTAGGAGAGAAAGAACTACTCAAAAACCGTAGTGTGCGCCCAACAAGGGTAACCTCGCATACACGCCCCTCCCTGCGTTGGGGAGGGCCACTATCTTGTGAGTTCGAAAGTCGCTAATAACGTTCTGTAAAAATCTGTGCGTTCTGTGAGAGAAAGAAAAAGTCCTTCGTGAAAGAAAAAACTCCCCAACGTGTTACATGCGTCTCATCTCTTAGAGAGGGTGCTTTCTTTTTCTCACAGATTTACACAGAAGAACAGAACACACAAATCCTCACAGAGACATTAAGTCAACCGATAACACAGAGCGTTGCAGCTGAAATGTTGGTTGAAAGGCCTCAGATATCTGTATGCTCGAAGGCCTTCGTGTGTCGAAACGTGCGCTAGGCTCAGTGAACTCTTGTGCGCTCTGTGAGACTCCTCAGCAGTCTCAAAATGTTCTCTCTCACAGAGAACACAGAAGACAGAACACAAGGTTTCTGAGACATTAAGTCAACCGATATCAGAGGCGTTACGCTAATGTTAGTTGAAAGGCCTCTGTGAACTCTGTATGCCGAAGGCCTTCTGTGTGCTCGAAACGTGCGCCAAAAGGCTCAGTGAACTCTGTGCGCTCTGTGAGAAAAAACCTAATCAGCGTGAGAGAAAGACCTCACCACGCCCCATACAAAGCGTAGCCCCAATGAGGGGTACAACCTCGCATACTACTCCCCTCGCCATTCGGAGAGGGGTTGGGGGTGAGGCTACATTATCCCCCTACCCTCACCACGACCGCCTTACCTTCTAAGGAGAAAGGGCCATCGAGGAGGACAGTATCATGTCGGTGGATGGGAATGGCATTGACGCAGCAATCCTCAAGGGCAAAGAGGATAGTGCGACGGCTATCAACGAAGGATTCGTCTGACAAGATACGAGCATCGACAGTCACACCATGGCGCACAATAACATTGAAGTCCACTGCACCCCGCGTATTCTCCGAACAGACTCGTTCGTGTCCTTCAAACTCATACAGAGCATTATGGGACAGCACAATACGTTGATTATCTTTTATCAGTGTAATCTCACCTTCCAAGGGTAGGATATACCGTGTGAAACCAGAGAAGTCAGAGAACTCGCTCTCCACGTTGTCAATAATGGCCGAAGAGATACGCACGTCAAAACACCGTGCCGACAAATCACCATCAGAAGGTGATATAAACACCTGACTGTGTGACCCCACCTCCCACGTCGTCGTCTTGTAATTTGATTGAGTGATTATTTCCATAATAGTAAATATAATAGGCATCAACCTCAGTGCCCCTACCCAGAAAGAAGAGGAAAGAATATCATGATATCCCCAAAGCTTACTAAAAAGAAGTGAGGTTAGGAGTAACGCAAACCGCACTGAGACTGCTGTTATGAGAGGTGTATTCATTCGTGCTAGAATGGTGACCATCCTTCCTTTTCTCCTTACAGGCTTGCAAACACCGTATTAATGAAATATTACACATCATAGTAACGCAAACCACGATACAAATATTGTTGAGAAGGGAGGTAAGCTCGCAAACGTGATAAATAGAGAGAGCATCCAAGATATAAAGGTGAGAAAGCCAATTAAGGTAAGAAGACACATCTATGCAAGAACCTTAAAATCTTTTATTCATACAGACATCAGCGGAAGAGACAGAATCCTTTTGCCTACCGTGTAGAACCTGAGAGCACACTCCATTGAGCCAATAGCTACCAAAAGGAGAGTGAAAGCACTGGGTGAGAGACAGCACCACCCTCTATCGTAGTCATATCGCCTCGAGCAACCTTTCCCCCTAGTACTCTCCCCCAAAGACACGAGAGCAGACTGAAACAAAAGCGTATAGCATTTGTAACCTTCTCTTCAGTCCCGCTACAAATATAATTATCGGCGATAAAAGCTGATATCGACAAATCTCTGAGAGGGATGACCTTACGACCCTTCATCACATATACACCTGTGCAGCTGACGCTTGCTACCAGCACGACGAACAAGTTAAAGACCGTAAGGTTGTGGGAAATAGTCATTTGCCTCCGTAGCCTCTGCTGGGTCACTCTGAACAGCGTAGTGGCATTTGCTGAGAGTTGAACGTGCAGGAGTAAGCAATACATTGCCCATCATAGCCTTAGCTGTTGTGTACTCTCTATCAGTTAGTCGTGGCAGTCTCAGACCACCACCGACGGTTACCAACAGCATCTGCGACCCTTCTCATTATCGAGGGTACAAAATCATACTCTTACAGCAACACCGCCAACAGAGTGGTGTCGGTTTCAGGGTCAGCATCACCTTCAACCCGCATTGGTCTCTGCGGAGCAGTGCGTAGCTCCTGTGAGCTCGCTGCAGCGCCGGCTGCTGCCTCACCGTGCCTGGGTCTTAGCACCGACGCAACCTTAGCATTAGGAGCCTGTACGTTTGCGAGAACGACCGGCGATAGTCACCACCGTCGTTTACGAATTTCGTGCCGCTACCACCAGCATCAAGATTCTCTTCCAGTCGAGCTTGAAACGCATACGATAAAGATCTTTATAATGTTCTCAGGAACCCTAGTAACCCATCCAGTTCTTGATGTTATCATCCTTAGTGGGAACTGTGAGCCCTTATCAAAGTATCTACCATTACTGTTATACCAACTATAGTCATCCTTGCTAGGTGAGCAGAGAAGCTTACGAGTTCACAATCATCAGTGCTCTGTGGAGCAGCATTCCAGCCCCCTCACTAAAAGAGAATCCATCAGTAGAGGCACCACTCATCATTATTCCAGTCGATTAAGGTAACGCTCATCCAATTTATGATAAGAGGTTGGACGATAAGTCTCACCAGCTGTCATATTGAACACAATTTCATCAGTCTTATCAAATAAATTGCTTTAATACGGGCTGTCAAATCATTATCAGGATCTGCTGCAGGTTCTTATGCACGTGTTGTGTGATCATGTCTATAGATACCAACGTGCACATGTAGCGATCTTCACGCCCATGTGGAGCCTCTTAATAGTACCACCTGATAGTGAGGGCTCCCCAATCTGTTGTATCCGCTGGGTTAATAACCTCATCAGCATTACCTTCTGGACAGGCCACGCCATACAATATTAGAAGCGGTCTTCAAGTCTGTCGACACAGAACGAACACCAGCCTCCATAGTCTGACTGCGATAATGCAGATGTGGAAACGATCGTAGCCCACTCATAGTCACAGGACCAACTCCTGCAGCCTGACCCATTCTTCTTCACAAAGACTTTCAGTTGGTCAATCTTATTATCATCGACTGAAAGAACGACCACATCGTCAACCTGACCATCAACGTCCAGTAAAGTTTTCAAGGTGACATCATTATCGTCTCTAGAAACAGATTCTGCAGAAACAAAACTCCTTTGATACTTGCAGGCTGAATAGTCTCACCATTATTCACTTCAAGCTTACCAACTAACAAGTTTGCAGTACCCTTTACGACGGGAAGCCGATACGCTCGATCTTCTTTACCAGCCAAGTCATTCAGGTTGAGTCTACCTCACCCAAGACGAGCCAATAGGATTGATTGCGTATGTCTTCCATTCATTACCTGCACGAACAAGCAATGAAAGTTCTGCATCACCAGAGAGTGCCTTAACCGCAATCTTAGCCTTAGTCTGTGCAGTAGCAGAGATACCTGTTTTTGTAAAGAACGACGCTCAGCGCCATTACCAACAGCAGGACCGTTCAGCTTTAAGCAAGAACCACCTACATAAGCATCCTCATGAGTGAACGATGCTTTAAGAAGATTATTCACTGTAGTTGTACCTGCTTCATAAATCAACCAACGATAAGTCGGAACAACATCCTGTCATGACATATTATACCAACCGCCAACAGTTGTTCGTACACCTTATCATAGTAGTACTCACCATTACCAACGTTGAAGCTTTGTCAGGGCGAAAGTACGACTTACTGTAGAACGTTCAGGCATCCACTTTGCTATACCAGGAAACGACCGCAGAAGGTCACCGTATGAGCTCTCATCAGCGTCGCCAGTAGGCAACTTAGCTGGATTACCATTACCACCAGGAAGAAATTCTCCTGGGATTGTCTGATAGTTTGTCTGCCACTGAGCATCAGTACTACCAGTTGTGTGAGAATGAAAGCTGATTGCTTGTGTGCTCACCCCAACAGATTAGATTGATATTATTTACATAATCCAACCCTCCCAGTTACGATTTCCTACGAGCAATATGTACACCAGCGTAAAGACGGCTGCATCACCGCTACATTTTGTGCATAGTTGTAAGAAGATTCTGCTGCATTAGTAATAGCACTCACCAGCATAGTTCAAGAACACGTCATGAATAGGTTCCGCTTTTTGTTCCGTAAATATATGCAGCCTGTGTTGCACCAAGATTTGAGTTCATGTTAAATCAGAACATAA
>BNJV01002272.1_pt1 | contig 37070 bp, 57 predicted proteins | sample 8540591 | NCBI WGS metagenome assembly BNJV01 (sample SAMD00202457, study PRJDB9452) | human saliva metagenome | host: Homo sapiens
TCAGTTACGTATTGCTCTGGGGGTTTCAACTCATCGTTAATAAGCCACGACCGAGACCGCGGCGTCAACGACCTTCGGCGGCGCTGCAGCCGCCGTTTCAACACAGTGAAAGCAAGGCTGCCGGCCTCGGCGGGAGGGAGGAGGTGAGCATCGTGCCCGCCGCGTGGAGGACCTCGGCTCGGCGCTTTGTGCTGCCTCCCCGCGGAGGGCGCCCTGGAGGAGATCCGTCGCGTGTCACCGTCTTCCGCGAGCTGCGCCAGCGCGCGGCCGGAGGACGGACGCATCGAGCCCTGGCGTCGCCACCGGGCACCCGTCCACGGCGGCGGAGGCAGATCTCGGTGGCCCGCCTCACCGGTCTCGGCCACGAGCGCCCACTTTCGGCGACGGCGTCCTGCAGGCCCCGGACGTGGCCGCCGGAATCTCGCGGTGGTGTGAGTGACCCGGTGGCCGATCATCAGGTGGCCGGAGCACTGAGGCCGTGCGCAGCGAGCGCCGCGACTGGTCCGACTTCTACCGCGCCCGCCATGAGGTGGGCAGTGACCGTCGGCGCAGAGTCGACCCGCCGCCGACGCCGGAGCCGAGGCCGAATCTGCAGGCGGCACTGCAACCGGGACAGAGAACACGCGCCCGCCTGTGCGGGTCCTGGGGATCCGCCGTCACCACGGGTCCGCCCGGCACGGGCAATGCTGCAGCGCTGGAGGACTACCGGCCCGACTGCGTCCTCATCGAGGGGCCGCAGACGCTGATGGCCCATCGAGTGGGCGGGCAGCTGGAGCCGCCGGTGGCCCCTGCCTGCCGCCTGGGACAAACACCGATCCCCTCGCAGGCCTCCCTTCTGGGCGATGGCCGTCTTCGAGTGGCAGGTGCACCGTCCGGCGGTAGACGCACGGGGGCGCAGGCCCATTTCATGGATCTCGCTGCCGGCGGCCGCCGTCCCGCGCCGCCCTGGAAGGCCGAACGGGAGCGGGTCCGGTCGGAGGCTGACACCGAGGCCGAAGGCGAGGTAGCGACTGGAGGAGCCCGTCGACGATGGCCGGGCGGCTTCCGGAAGACCCAAGCGGCCTCGAGCAGCCTCGGAGAAGACGGACGGGCCCGCCGATGGCGGCCTCGAGGGCGCAGACGTCGCGGAAGCGGGGCACGGCTGGCTGAGCCGGTGCGGACCGACCTGATCGCGGAGCTGAGCAAGCGCCTGGCCGGCTGGCACAGAGGACCCTGGAGGCCTGGTGGAGGACGTCGTCGAGCTGCGCTGGAAGGCATGACCCTCTGACGCACTGACCGAGGCGGCGATCGGGCTCCTGCGGGAGGCCTCCGGAGACCTGACGAGACCACAATGCTGCGCCGCGAGGCGCATATGCGGCAAGTCTCCGGGCGGCCAGAAGGGCGGCGCACGGGCGGATCGCGTCGTGTGGGCGTGGCACGCCCCGCTCAGCCGCGTCAGGCCGCCGAAGGCTGTCGCGCAGGACAACGCCCGGCTCAGCGTGCATGGCGCGAAGGCGAGACGTCGCTGACCTGCGCCGTGGACGCATCAGCGCCCGCTGGGCGGGGGCAGCGGTTACAGCGCCGGGTGGAGTCACCGGGCGTATCACCTGCTCTTCACCGCACCGGACCGGCAATGCGTCGTGCCGCTGACACAGGTGGCTGCAGCCGCTGCGCCGTCAGGACCCGCCGGTCCTCCTGGCCCACATCATTGAGGCAGGCGGCGCGGCTGGCCCAGCCCGTTCGCCAGCTTGATGCTGCGCGGGCGCCCCATGGTCATCTCGACGAGCTGAGCGAAGCGGTCCCGTCGGTCGCGTGCGATGGCAGCATCGTGCATGCCGCCGCCGCGACCCGTGGAGGTCCTCATCGGTGAGGCGCTCGGCAGCAGTGCCCGACGGCGTCCCCATGGTCCCCTGACGCCGATCTGCGCTCGACCGCCACGAGCCTGCGCATGGCCCTCTCACGGCGACCCCAAGACACACTCTCGGACCTGGCGTGCCGCGGACCCGCATGTCCCAGCTGCTGCGACGCCTGAGATTCTGGGATCACCTGGGCAGGCGGGCAGTGCGCCCTCGAGCGGCACCTTCAAGGAGGCACTGGAGCCTCGAATGACCCGGAGATGTCCGGTGCAGGTGGTGGCGGCCGCGGCCTGGCACCACGTGGTGGCCCGCCGCCGGGAACGCCTCAGCTGGCACCACGGGACTCCCTGCGCCCTCAGGTGACCAGGTCGGTCGGAGAAGGCACCGACGGCCGGCTCTGTCCGCTCGAGGTCGCGCCTGCGCTGCTGGGAACTCCTACGATGAGCAGGCGGCGCGCGAGATGACATCGTCCGGCTGCTGGGCTCGCGGTGCCGCCCTGGCCCGCCTCCCGCAGCGCTGGCCGGGACGTGCGCGCGGCACGGACGCCTCCAGCCTGGAGGCCGTAGGGACCCGAGCTGTCCTGGCGCGCGCGGGTGCGGGATGCCCATGCGGCGGCGGAACGTGGACGCCCAGGTGGCCCGCAACGCTGCGTACGGACAGAGATCGACGAGTATCCAGCGCCATCGGTCTTCTGGACGAACAGGCCGCGACGCGTGGACGCGCTGCAGGCTCCGCACTGGCCAGCGCACCTGGAGCCTGCCGGGCCTGCTGGCCGGACGCGGTTCACCCGGATGCTCTGACGCCGGGAGCTGGACCGCGACGCCGCCGCCTCGAGGCCGTCCTGGCGCTGTCGGCAGGGCATGCAGCCTGAGGAGGAGGCCGAGTGATCGAGGGCGTCCTCGCGACATCCTCCCGCTCAGCTATGACAACGCCTCGCTCGACAGGTGCTCAACGAGTGCTGGCGCGCGCATCGGGCGACCCAGGCCTCAAGGTCGACGTCCCGCCCGGGCACTGCGGCGAGCTCTGGGCCAGCGGCCGAGCCTCAGAAGACGGACCGCCCGGCAGATCCGACCGTCCCGCTGCGGATGGGAGCGGGCCCGGTTGAGGAGTCCTTCGACGACGTCGAGGCGGTTCCTGCCACGGCAGGAGCATGATCCCTGGAGGTACTGACGACCGTGCGAGCGCACCACGGATGATCGCGAACCAGCCCGATCCGCGCGCTGACCAGGGCAGTCCCAGCGGACCTGGCCGACCGCGCGGGCTATGTCGCACCCATCGATTTGATTGCAGCAGCGTTGGCGCCTGGCCCTGGGCGTGACGCGCGTGCTACCCGCACCTCACTGCCTGTGGAGGGACACTAGGGCCATGGACGCGGCGCTGGCGGACCGTGGTACGACGTCGACCTGCAGGACATGGACGCGGGGCTCGGGTACCTGCGCCCCATGTGGCCCGCTGGCTGGGGACATCCGCAGGTACTTCACGGTCGTGCGGGTCATGCAGACCGATGCCATTGACCGCCTGGGGCCCACGACGCTCCCTGCTGGAGCCCGAGGTGCCCAGGGCGGGAGCCCGACGTGCACCTGGCGGCGACGTTGGCCACCCTGTCGGAGATGATTCCTCAGGAGGCCAAGGCGACGGCGCGCACGGTCGTCGACAAGGTCGTCACGGAGGTGGAGGAGCGATCGCCGACCGGCCCAGCAGTCGGTGCGCGCGCGCTGGACCGCTCCACGAAGACCCTCACGGCCCCAGTTGGCCGACATCGACTGGAACCCGGGACCATTGCCGCGAACTCAAGAACTACGTGCCGGAGCTGGGCACGGTCATCCCGGAGAGGCTCGTGGGCACGGCAGGCGCCACCGGGCATCCTGAAGGAGTTCACCATCTGCATGGACCAGTCCGGGTCCATGTCCTCCTCGGTCATCTACGCCTCCATCATGGCGGCGGTCATGCGCCTCGATCCGTTCACTGCGCACCACGCTGGTCGCCTACGACACCGCTGTCACGGACCTGACGCTCGCTGCTGTCGGACCCCGTCGACGTCATCTTCGGGACCCAGCTCGGCGGCGGCACGGAACACCCTCCCTCGGCCATCAGAGTACCGCTGGCAGACGATCACGCGGCCGGCGGACTCGGTGTTCATTCTCATCAGCGACCTGCACGACCCGACCCGACGCAGATGCTGGGACGGGTGGGGAGCTGCTGGGAAGGGGTGCAGGTCGTTGTCCTGCTCACCCTGAGAGTGATGACGGCGTCCCCAGCCACAACCACGACGTCGCCAAGCGGCTGGCCGCGATGGGGTGCCGGCCTCGCGCACGCCGGACGCCTTCCGTCTGCTGGCGGCGCGATCCACGGCGAGGACCTGGGCCGGTGGGCGGACGAGCAGGCGGCTGCGGAGGCCGATGGCGCCTGAACCAGCCGGCAGCGTCCCAGTACGGACGGAGGCGTCCCACGCGTTCGGCGACTTTTTCTTCCGGCCGGGACCGTCTGCGCGTTCGGGACAGGATTCCAGTCCCCCGACGCGCGAGAAGTCCCCGGCCGCATCAGGCCCAGGTGCGCGCGAGCTCGCGGGCGAAGGCCTCCTGGTTGCCTGTCGAGGACAGGACGAAACGAATGAGCCGCAGGCGGCCGACGGCGTCGGGATCGGTGTGGGAGAGCTGCTCGACGGCGCGGGCCCCGGCCACGGCGATCTCGGCGACCTGGGTGATCGGCCAGCCGTAGACGCCGGCGGAGATGGCGGGCAGGGCGATGCTGGTGCAGCCGAGCTGGATGGCGAGCTCCAGGGAGCTGTCGAAACAGGCGCGCAGCAGGGCGGGATCGTCCTCGCCGGCGTGGCGGTTGGGACCCACCGTGTGGACGACCCAGGAGGCGGGCAGGTCGAAGCCGGGTGTGGCCACGGCACGGCCGACCGGCAGGCCATCGGGCAGCTCAGTGTCGCGCACCTTCTGGCAGGCGTCGAGCAGGCGGGGGCCGGCGGCGCGGTGGATGGCTCCGTCCACCCCTCCACCCAGGAGCGTGCTGTGGCGGCGTTGACGATGGCATCGACCTTCTCGGTGGTGATGTCGCACAGACGGCGGCCTCAATGCGCAATCGGGAGCTCCTTGTCTGCAGCGGGTGCTCGGCGGGTGCCCTCAGGCTGGTCGGCCCTTGCACCTTTCAGGGCCGGGATGAGGCCCGAGCCGGTCAGACCGCTCCGGGACGCGGACCATCAGGTGGACCGATCATGAGCAGCCTGCTCACGGTGGGCGCCTCAGGGCCAAACCGGGTTCCGACAGGGAGCGAATCACCGACGTGACGGAGGACTCAGCCGATCCGATTTCCTCCCGCGGCGGGTGGAGGCTGTAGCTGTCCCCTGCCGCACACGGGTGTGGCGCAGTTTGTAGCGCGCTTCGTTCGGGACGAAGAGGTCGTGGGTTCAAATCCCGCCACCCCGACGACGAGGACCTCCGCGAGCTTGCTCGTGAGACGTCTGAGGAGGAAGGGGTCGAAAGGCCGAAAGGCCTGGGCACCTCGACGATGGAGAAGAACCATGAGCTTGCTCATGAGTTGTTCGAAGAGGAGGGGGCAAGAGGCCGCCAGGCCGAATACCCCGGATCAGTGAGTAAGGCCCGCGAACTGCGGGCCTTCTGCCGTGTCATCAGGGCCGACAACCCGTCCTGTCGCACGAGGACCTGCGTTGTCCCGCAGATGACTGGGATCCAAGCGTCGCTGTTTTGGCGGAGAAGTACGTCCACGACGGAGAACGAAGTCCTCACCCCACGCCCACTCATCCCTGCACAAGCACTCGTCCCTGCACGGCCCGCCGCCCTGCCGTCACCGTCGGGATCGGTCGGAGCGGACACACGCTCGCTGCTCTGCCCACACAGCCGGGGCACATACGCCCACGCCGCACCGGCTAGGCTGACTCCTGGACACAGAGCCGGCGAAAGGACGAGCGAGCGTGAACCAGCCTCCACGCGACTCCCGCCGCTCGGCCTCCCCCGGGCCCACGGCCTGAAGTACGTCGAGGCCGTCCGTGCCTCGGCTCGCCCTCGGCCTGTCTGACCTACCTGAGCGCCCCGACCGCTCTAGTCCCCACGGCACGCAGCACCCCCACCATCGACGCCCTCCTGCCGACCCCGGACACCCATGGCCCCGGTCCGGTCGCCGGACAGCTGCCGTGAGGCCTTCGCCACCTTCACCCACCCCATCCTCATCCTCGCGCTCATCGCGGCCTGGGTCGTCTCACGCCCACACGGCCCGCATGCGCCGCCTCGAGCGTCTCCCTGGCCATCGCCGCCGCCGGTATCCCCACCCAGCTTCCTCATCGCCCTGTACCTGGCTCCACCCTGACCCGAGCCCCGCCTTCGCCGACCCATCGCCGCCTCGAGTACCCTACCCCAACGCGCACATCACAATGCGATGACCCTGGCCTCCTGGGTCCTGGATCCCCGCACGCGCCCACCACCGCAGCGCGGCATGGGTCGCCGCCGGCACCGTCCTGGGCTACGCGGCCGTCGCCGTGACCGTCGCCCAGCGGTACATGGGACCGGCTGCGCTCAGCGACCTCATCGGCGGCTTCCTGGCGCCGCCTCGCCAACCTGGCCCTGTGGGTCGGCGGCATCGACGCGATCCTCACCAGCTGGGTCAACCGCCGCCTGTCGCGCGCCAGCAGCGAGAGAGCGCGCCGCCGTCATCTACAACCCCACCAAGTTCGACGACCTCTCCTCCTGCGCCGTCGGGTCGCCGCCGAGGTGCGCGCCGCCGGCTGGCTGCCCACCGTCTGGCTGAGACCACCCCAGACGACCCCCGGCCACTACGCGGCCCACCGCGCCCTGGAGGCCGGGCGTCGACCTAGCCATGGCGGCTGCGGCGACGGCACCGTGCGCGCCGTCTCCTCCCAGCTGGCCGGCACCGAGATGCCCATGGCCCTCATCCCCGCCGGCACCGGCAAACCCGCTGGCCCGCAACCTTCCATCCCCTTGACACCGACGCCGCCATCCGCCTGGCCCTGCACGGCCGCCCCTGCCCATCGACATGGTCACCCTGCACCTTCGACGACGGCCAGGAGCGCTTCGTCGTCATGGCTGGCATGGCCTGACGCCGATCGCGGAGTCCACCGACTCGGGCCTGAAGAAGGTCATCCGCTCCGGCGCTCTACGCGGTGGCTGCCGCCGTCCAGAACGCGGTCCCCGATCCCTTCACCGCCACCTCATCACACTCGACGACGCACCCCGGTGCGCCGCCAGATGGTCATGGCGCTCTGGCGCAACGTCGGCACCATCACCGGCGGCATGACGCCTTCCCTGCAGGCTGCCCCTCCGACGGCCTGGATCGACCTGCTCCCTGGCCAGCCCCGGCAAGGTCGTGGACTGGGCCCGCCTGGGAGCGTAGATCCTCACCGGCCAGGAGATGGAGGGCTTCACCTCACCCGCGCCCGGAAGGTCGTCATCGAGCTCGACCGCCCCGTCCCCTTTTCGAGCTCGACGGCGACACGGCCGGCTCCACCCGCACCTGCTGCGCGCCGAGGTCGAGGACGGCGCCCCTGCACGTCGTCGTCCCCCAGTGAGCCGCTGCCTCCGCGAGCACCCCATCCCCGACGGCCCGCACCGGCCACGTGAGCATCGTGACGCATCCGTGACCGACCCCGCTGCCCTAGACTGACGCCCAGTTGGTGTTCATGGCGACCAACAGCACCCATATGGGCACCTGCGCCCCTGATCACATCGTCGGTGCGGCTCTCTCTCAGCCAACAGGAGTTCCATGCGTTCCGTCTCACGGTCGCCTCGGCCGCACAGCGCGCCTGGCTCGCCCGCGACGCGGTGGCGGCAGTGGCGGCACCGCCTCTCCCCGGCCCTGCGCCGCGAGCGCACCGACCCCTGATTTCCGGAGCGCACCCTGAGCCGCCTGCCCCGCGGCGTCATCGTGGTCCGGCACCAACGGCAGACCACGACCACCAAAATGGTCGTCCAGCTTCCTGCGCGAGTCAGGCCCTCAAGGTCTCTACCAACCGACTGGCTCGAACTCGTGCGCGGCGTGCTCGCCTCCCTGCTCACCGAGGTCGACGCCGCTGGCAACCTGGACGCCGACATCGCCGTCTCGAGCTCGACGAGGCCCACGCTGCGTACCCCTCGTGGCCCGGGTCCGCCCCCGCGCCTGCCTCCTGCTCAACGTCATGCGCGACCAGCTCGACGGCTTCGGCGAGATCGACCACCGCCTCCCTCCTGCACTCCATCGCCGAGGCCACCACGCGACGTCGTCGTCCTCAACGGCGACGACCCGCGCCCGGCCGCCCCGCCTTCCTCGAGGGAGTCAGCGCCCGCGTCGTCTCCCTTCGGCGCAGGCGAGGACCTGCGCTCCCTGTTCCTGTCCGACGACGACCTGCGCACCGGTCTGGTGAGCCCCCGTCAGGGCCGCTGCGGCGGCCCGCGCGCGTCACCCTGGGGCCATCAACGGCCAGCGCGCCACCGTGAGCGTCGACGGGACCTCCCACGAGGTCGACTTCGCCATCCCGGGCGTCCACAACCTGCTCAACGCCTGCGCCGCCCCTCGGGTGGTCCTGGAGGTGCTGGCGAGGACGCCGACCTGCCCGGGCTGCTGACCACCCTGGGCACCGTGCAGGCCGCCTTCGGCCGCGGCGCGAGGTCCTCGCCCCTGACGGCCGCCCGGTCCAGCTCTCCCCTGGTCAAGAACCCGCCGGCTTCCGCATGGGGCTGCTCTCGGCGGCCTCCCCAGGCGCAGGACGGCGAGGTCGGGTCGGCCATCAACGACGAGTACGCCGACGGCCGGACATGTCCTGGCTGTGGACGTCGACTCTCGGCCCTCTGCGCGCCGGCGGGGTCGCCGTCGTCACCGGGGTGCGGGCCTGGGACATGGCGCGCGGCTGCGCTACGACGAGGTCGAGGTCGCCGACGTCGAGCCCGACCTGCGCCGGGCCGGCCCCTCATGCGCCGGGCTGGCTGCAGACACGGACCGCCCCATGCGGATCTTCACCACCCACACCGCGATGCTGGCCCTGCGCTCGATCCCGAGGCGAGATGACGGACGCTGAGGAGGTCATGTCATGACCGCGCGCTACGAGCACACCACTGACGGCCCCGCCCGCGAGCACCTGCGCCTGCTCCAGCTCTACCCACGGGACATGAACATCTACGGCGACTGGGGCAACACGCTGGTGCTGGCACGGCGCGCCCAGTGGCAGGGCTACGACGTCGAGCTCCTCTCCTACGACCCAGGTGACGAGCTGCCCGGCGACGTCGACGTCCTCGTGGGCGGCGGCGGTCAGGACTCGGTCAGGACCGCATCAAGGAGGACCTGGTCAAGGTCGGCCCCGCGCTCAAGGCGTGGGCGGCCGACGGCGTCCTCGATGCTGGCGATCTGCGGCCTCTACCAGCTCTTCGGGCACGGCTTCACCACTGCCAGGGCCAGGAGATCCCCGGCATCAGCCCTCATGCGGACGCCCACACGGTGGCCGGCGACACCCGCCCTCATCGGGCAACATCACCCTGGACACCGAGGACTTCGGCGCGGTGGTCGGCTACGAGAACCACTCCGGCCTGACCACCCTGGGGTCGGGCGCGCCCTTCGGCACCGTGCGCGTGGGCGATGGCAACAACGGCAAGGACTCCACCGAGGGCGGGCGCGTCCACCACGTCATCGGCACCTACCTGCACGGCTCCCTGCTGCCCAAGAACCCGACCGTGGCCGACTGGCTGCTGGCCCGCGCCGCCGAGCACGCCGGCACCGCCTGGGAGCCTCGAGCCGCTCGACGACGCCTGGGCCGAGCGCGCCCGCGCCGTGGCCATGAACCGGCCCCGCTGATCCCTGCAGCACTGCGGTGTGACGACGGACCTGTCAGAGGAGAGGGCATGCTGTCCTCTGACAGGTCCGTCGTCGCACCTCCCTTATTTTCACAAGCAGCATCATATCTAATAGGGCAGAAAGAGCGGGGATTCACGCCACTCTTACTGGATGCTAAGCATTTTCCAAGACTCGCCCCATGGAAGCAGGAGGAAACTGGCGAATACTTCGCCCCGAAGCACCCAGAAGCCTCACATAGGGATATATTCACCACCCAGTCATTCACTGTTGGACACTGATTTATTCAGGCCACAAACCTCGGCGTGATACCAGTACATCAGACATCACAGAATGTCTGCCAGTGACAGCACAGAATTCTACCGGTTTTCGATCGGTCCCGTCCGTTCCGTCAACAAGATCCGGCTCGGCACCTGCGGAGACCTCGCCGACAAATGGAACGTCACAACGCCCGACCGATCCGTACCGCCCTCTTCCTCTTCGCTTTGCAACGCTCGGCTACATGTACCACACCTCCCCAGACACCCCACCCCCTCAAGAACTCCCTCAGGAAAGAGGGAGCACAGAAGCAATTCCGGAACTCAAGCAACTCACTCCGAACAACCACCCCGACATCTTATCAACCAACTGTTTCCTGTTTCCGCAAAATTGACATTCTGCGGAAGCAGGAAGCGGTCGACTCACATTTCATACGGTTTGATTCCATGATCGACCCCCACTCGGAGCGGCCACAGCCCCCACTCCCAGGATTCGATAAGAAATCGGGTCCCCGCCCACCACATCTCCGCGCAGATGCCTCTCACCAACGCAGAAGGCCCCTGACCTGCTGCGAGATAAAGAAACGTTGCCTTAGACTCATATCGACGAAGCCCTCTTCATGTCGATCTGAGGACACCATGGATTTTGCTGTTCCACGACACCGCGCCCCCGAAGACACCGCATACCTTCCCGAACCGGGTGCCACCACCTTCGCACTGTCGGATCTGAGCCCCGGCACCAGCGGACGCATCACCGGCCTGCTTGACGACGGCGTCGGCGGGGTCCTCGTCAAGCGCCTGCGCAACCTGGGCTTCGTCCCCGGTCGGGTCGCCACGCCCACTGCGCCGCGCCCCGTTGGGGGACCCCGTGGTCTACCGCGTCTCCGACTACGAGCTGTGCCTGCGTCGCCAGGAGGCCCGGCTCATCCAGGTCACCACCGTGGAGGCCGAGAACCGCATCATCCTCCAACCCCGGCCGGCCGGACGGCACGCGGCCGACGACCCCGCAGCACCGAACACGGGAGAGACTCTGTGAGCACCCACGACACCACGCAGCACGCCACCGGGCAGTCGCAGCGCTGCGAGCAGCCCTACGACGGCGCCGACTGCCACTGCGGCTCGGGAAGCTCCAAGACCCTGGTGATCGGCGCCCCGCGCGTCGCCCTGGCGGGCGCCCCAACGCCGGCAAGACCTCCATCTACAACGCCCTGACCGGCCTGCACGCCAAGACCGGCAACTACCCCGGCGTCACCGTCCAGCGGTCGCTGGGGACCCTGCAAGGTCGGCGGTAGGACCCTGACGATCGAGGACCTGCCGGGCGCTCTACTCCCTGGACCCGATCAGCCCCGACGAGCAGATCGTCCACGACGTCCTCACCGGGACCTCGACCACGATCAGCGCCCCGGATGCCCTGGTCATCGTCGTCGACGCCAGACGCTGCAGCGCGGCATGAACTTCATCGCCGAGGCCCTCGCCCTGGAGCTGCCCACCTGCCTGGTGGTCACCATGACCGACGAGCTCAGCCGCCGCTACGGGCCGGCTCAACGTCGCGGCCCTCGGACAGGCCCTGGGAATCCCGGCCGTGCGAGTCATCGGGCACCGCGGCGTCGGGCATGCCCGACCTGCGCGCCCAGCTCGCCCAGGTCGAGAGCTGGCGGCGCACCCGCTGCCGCCGCCCACCGACCCTCGACGAGATCACCTCCTGGGCCGACTCGGTGCTGGCCGCCGCGGACTACCAGGCGCCCTCAGAACGACCAGATCACCTCCGCGGTCGACAAGGTCCTGCTGCGCCCATCCCCGGCACCATCGTGTTCTTCACGATCATGTTCCTCTTCTTCCAGGCGATCTTCACCTGGGCGGCCCCTTCAGGACGCCGTCGAGAACTGGCTTCGGCTACCTGGGCGGACTGGTGCACACCTGGCTCGACGAGTCCCATCCGCTCATCGCCGGGCCCCTGGGCGACGGCATCATCGGGGGGCGTGGGCTGGTGCTCACCTCATCCCCAGATCATCATCATGTTCCCTCATCATCGCCGCCCTGGAGGGCGTGGGGTACATGTCCCGAGCCGCCTTCCTCATGGACAAGGTCATGAGTATCGCCGGCCTGGAGGGGCGGGCCTTCGTGGCCCTGCTGTCCTCACTGGCCTGCGCGATCCCCGGGATCATGGCGACCCGCACGCTGCCCTCCACGAAGCGACCGGGTGGCCACGATGCTGGCCGCCCCTCTCATGACCTGCTCGGCCCGCCTGCCCGTCTACGTCATCAGCGATCTCGTTGACGGTCGACGGCAACGCCAAGGTCGGCCCCTTCGGGACGCGCGGCGTGGTCATGTTCGCCCTCTACCTGCTGGGGGCGGTCTCCGCGATGGCGGCCGCCTGGGTGGTCAAGCAGCTCACCGACCGCGGCGGGGTGCTGCTGCTCTTCTACATGGAGATGCCGCCCTACCGCATGCCCCGCCTGCGCACGATCTTCATCATGGTGTGGGACGCATGCAAGGGCTTCTTGAAGAAGGCCGGCACGATCATCACCCTGACCACCGTCATCCTGTGGGTGCTGCTCAACGTCCCCATGCGCTCGGACGCCCAGTTCGAGGCCTTCTGCGCCTCCGACCAGCAGTGCGCGGCCATCTCGGCGGCCGTGGAGAAGCCGGAGTCGTCCACCGTCAAGGGCGATGACGGCGAGATCATCACCGACCCCGAGGAGCTCGGCAAGCTGCTGGATGCCCAGAAGACCTCCTACACGATGGACAACTCCTGGGCGGCAAAGGGGGGCAAGGCGGTCCAGCCGGTCTTCGAGCCGCTGGGCTTCGACTGGCGCATCAACGTCGCCACCCTGTCCTCGCTGGCGGCGCGCGAGACCTTCGTGGCCACCCTCGGGCAGATCGCCGCCGCCGAGGACCCCGAGGACCCCGGCGCCCACCTGGCCACGATGACCTACCAGAAGGACACGCTCACCAACAAGGCCGGCGACCAGCTGTTCAACCCGGCGACCGTCATCGCGATCCTCGTGTTCTTCGTCTACGCCCTGCAGTGCATGGCCACGGCCGGTGCGATGCGCCGCAGAAACCGGCACCTGAAGTGGCCGATCATCGCCTTCACCTACATGTTCGTCATGGCCTGGGTCATGGCGGCCCTCAGCCGCGCACTCGTGGCCGCCTTCATATAGGTGGAGCAGAAGAACGAAGCAGTGACCAGGACGGCCCCCGCGACGGCGGGGCGCCCCGGACAGCAGGAGAGGTGAGGCAGCCGTGCCCATCGTTCCCACGCACCCGACAACCACGCCGGACCCCGACGTGCTGCGATGGGTCATTCCCGACGGCCTACTGGCCTTCACCGGGGAGGTCGCCCAGGCCCCGGCGCTTCTCCAGAAGCTCCTGGATGACGGCACCCTGCGCTCAGTGAGGGTCGACGGCGGCGGGGTGCTCACCCTCCTGGGCGCCGGCCACGATTGGCGCACGGAGGGGGCCCGGGTGCGATCCGCGCTGGTGGACGCCCTGGGCGCCCCGAAGTCATGGAAGGGCGCCACCACCGCCCACGCCTCCGGACCCGACGACGCCCTGGAGGCCGCCGCCCGACAGATCGCCGGCGGCTCACTGGGGGCCTTCGTCAACAGCCACGGCGGCGCGCTCGTGGTGCACTCAGTGCGCGACGGCGTCGTCGAGATCGCCATGGACGGCGCCTGCGACCACTGCCCGGCCGCAGAGATCACGATGCACGCGCGCTTCGAGCACCTCCTGCGGCGCCGTTGCCCCTGGCTGGTCGAGGTCCGCCGGATCGACGAGTAGTCCATCGCCTAGTCCCCACCGGCGCTCCCTCAGCGAGCCGGGCATCTTTCGCGCAGCCCCACCGTTCTTCCGCCCGGCTGCATGGGACGTGCCCGGCTCGGCGCGTTGCAGGGCATGGGCCCAGCCCCCCCTGATCTGTTGATCTGTATCGGTGACGCCCCAAAAGCCTGACGGTAGTTAAGCCTCACCTTAGACTGTCATGGTCGATGCATCCCCGCATCGCGACCAAGCACAGACTCAAGGATCAGAGGAGCTCCGAGGGCAACATGGCGACTGCAGTCTCACATCACGGCAAGACACCGCCGGGAGGCACCGGTGGCACCCCGCCTTCCGCGCACACGTCCCTGCCCGATCTGCGCCTGGGGACCAGCGGCCGGGTCATCGGCCTGCAGGAGGACACGGCCGACGACCCCATCGTCAAGCGGCTGAGCAACCTGGGCTTCGTGCCCGGTCGGACCGTGACCCCGTTGCGCCGCGCCCCGCTGGGCGATCCGGTGGTCTACCGCGTCGCCGACTACGAGCTGTGCCTGCGCCGCCAGGAGGCCCGCATGGTCCAGGTCGAGGTGCTCGCCGAGGCCGACGTCGTCGTCGAGCCCCTCACCGAGGAGCAGGCCGACACCCCCGAGCGTCAGGAGGAGCTGCCATGAGCGACCACTGCGCAGCCTCCGAGGTCGCCGGCGCCCCCGACTGCCACTGCGGGTCCTCCAGTTCCAAGACCCTGGTGGCCGGTGCCACGCGGTCGCCCTGGCGGGCGCCCCCAACGCCGGCAAGACCTCCATCTATAACGCCCTGACCGGCCTGCACGCCAAGACCGGCAACTACCCCGGCGTCACCGTGGCGCGGTCGCTGGGGACCTGCCGGATCGGCGAGACCGACCTGACCATCGAGGACCTGCCGGGCGCCTACTCCCTGGACCCGATCAGCCCCGACGAGCAGGTGGTGCGCGACGTCCTCACCGACGCCTCGCAGAGCGTCTCCGTGCCCGACGCCCTCGTGGTCGTCGTCGACGCCACGACGCTGCGGCGAGGACTGAACTTCGTCGCCGAGGCACTCGCCCTGGAGCTGCCCACCTGCCTGGTGGTCACCATGACCGACGAGCTCACGCGGCGCGCCGGGCGCCTGGACGTCGCGGCCCTCGGGCAGGCCCTGGGAATCCCGGCCGTGCGGGTCGTCGGCAACCGGGGCATCGGCATCCCCGAGCTGCGCGAGCACCTCACCGAGATCCCCGACTGGCAGCGCCCGCCGCTGCCCGCACCGACGGCGCCCACCGAGGTGGCCTCCTGGGCCGACTCCATCCTGGGTGCCGCCGACTACCAGGCGCCCCAGCAGGACCGCATCACGACCGCCGTCGACCGGATCCTGCTCAACCCCGTCCTGGGGTCCCTGGTGTTCTTCGCCATCATGTACGTCTTCTTCCAGGCGATCTTCACCTGGGCGGCGCCCTCCAAGACGCCGTCGAGGGCGGGTTCAGCGCCCTGGGGCAGCTGGTACGGCTGGCTCGATGACTCCCACCCACCGCTGGCCGGGCTCCTGGGTGACGGTCCTCATCGGGGCGGGGCTCGGTGCTCACCTTCGTCCCCCAGATCATCATCATGTTCCCCATCATCGCCTTCCTCGAGGGCGTGGGGCATGTCCCGAGCCGCCTTCCTCATGGACCGGACTCATGAGCCGGGCTGGCTGGAGGGGCGGGCCTTCGTGGCCCTGCTGTCGTCCTTCGCCTGCGCGATCCCGGGGATCATGGCGACCCCGCACGCTGCCCAGCGCCAAGGACCGGGTGGCCACGATGCTGGCCGCCCTCTCATGACCCGCCCAGCGCGCCTGCCCGTCTCACGTCCTGCTCACCTCCATCATGGTGCCCGCCGACGCGAAGATCGGGCCGCTGAGCGCACGCGGCACCGTCATGTTCGCCCTCTACCCTGCTGGGGCGGTCTCCGCGATGGCGGCCGCCTGGGGGTCAAGCGCCCCACCGACCGCGGCGGGTGCTGCTGCCCTTCTACATGGAGATGCCGCCCTACCGGCCGCCGCGGCCGCGCACCGTCCTCATCATGGTGTGACGCCCTGCAAGGGCTTCGTGAAGAAGGCCGGACCGTCATCGCCCCTGACCACGCTGGTCCTGTGGGTGCTGCTCAACATGCCGATGCGCCCGAGGAGCAGTTCAACGCCCACTGCGCCGCCAACACCGAATGCGCGGCCATCTCGGCGGCGCGCGGAGAAGCCCGGAGTCGTCCACCGTCAAGGGCGGGATGACGGCAGATCATCACCGACCCCGAGCAGCTCGGCAAGCTGCTGGATGCCCAGAAGACCTCTCACACGATGGACAACTCCTGGGCGGCCGCCATCGGCAAGACGGTCCAGCCGGTCTTCGAGCCGTTGGGCTTCGAGTGGCGCATCAACGTGTCGATCCTGTCCCGCTGGCGCGCGCGAGACCTTCGTGGCCACCCTCGGGCAGATCGCCGCCGCCGAGGACCCCGAGGACCCCGGCGCCCACCTGGCCACGATGACCTACCAGAAGGACACGCTCACCAACAAGGCGGGCGACCAGCTGTTCAACCCGGCCACGATCGCTGCGATCCTCGTGTTCTTCGTCTCACGCCCTGCAGTGCATGGCCACGGCGGCGCGATGCGCCGAGAGACCGGCACCTGGAAGTGGCCGATCATCGCATACACGTACATGTTCGTCACCGCGTGGGTCATGGCGGCCCTCACCAGAGTCGTCGTCGCCATGCTCATGTAGGCCGGGTGCGGCGGACTGGAGCGTGTGCACCCACCGACCCCCGCACACGCACCCTCGTCCCCACAACACCTCCGCCTCCGCGGCGGGTGATCGTCTAGGCTCACGGCATGGCAACTCCTGAGTTCATCGTCCCCTGCGGCAGAAGATCGGGCACGACATGCTGTGCTGCCGGGGTGAGCATCGTCGTCGTCGACGAGGCCGGCCGGCTCCTGCTGGGCGGCGCGCCGACAACGGGCGCTGGGCGGTGGTCTCCGGCATCCCTGACCCCGGCGAGCAGCCGGCGGTGGCGATCAGGCGCGAGTGCCTGGAGGAGACCGGCGTCGATGTCGAGGTGTTGGCCATCACGAGCGTGACCGCGGGCGAGCCCTTCGCCTTCCCCAACGGGGACAACTGCGTGTTCATGGACATCAACTTCGTGGGGCGGGCGCGGCCCGACAGCGCGGATCGCGCCCATGTGGCCGACGATGAGTCCACGCAGGTGGGCTGGTTCTCGCCGGACGCGCTGCCCGGAGCCGCTGCTGCGAGCTCGACGCCCGGCGCATCGAGGCGGCCCTGGCCTGGCTGGCCTGACCTGACGTCGGGCGCGCGCTCCACCCCGCGTCCTGACGCCGGCTGCCGTCCTCTCGGCCGGGGACATCCTGCGTGTACTGAGCGCAGGATTCCCCATCCCCGCACACGCTCGATGGCATCCGCTGGCGGCAGAGGTCCCTCGACGCGTCGTCGAATGCCCCCGGCCGTGACGATATGTCCCCGTCGTGGGCAACAAGGCCGTCAGAATGGAGCCGTCGCGGAGGCGACGAGGTTGCAGCGCGGCAGCGGCTCACGGCGAGCCAACGCCCTGGCACTCAATCGTCGCGGTAGGCCACCGCCGCCCAGTTGGAATGCAGCAGCGCCATGAGCGTGGTGTGCACCGTACGCGCATCCGCTCTTGCCGGCGCGGTTGCGCAGGTTGATGGCGCCGATGGCGCCGGAGAGCACCTCCGTGGCCAGGCCGATCGTCTCTCCCCAGGCCGCCGACGCCAGGACGCAGTTATTCGCCATGAAGCCGACGAGTGTCACGATGTCGACGCCCTGCTCGTGCAGCCATGCGGCGAGGTCGGTTCCCGCTAGATCGACCCGTGGTGCTTGACGATGCATTTCCACTGCGGGGTCCGCCGGCGCTCGATGCGCGGGCAGAGCTCGAAGCCCTTCCCCACCGGGGCGAAGATCGCACCGTCGGGCGGACCGGCGTGCTGCACGCAGACCACGGGGAGTCCGGCGCTCTCGGCGGCATCGAGCACCTCTCGATCCGCTCCAGGCAGTCGCGCAGGCGCGGGTAGCGGATGCGCAGCGGCAGGCGGGCATACTCGTTCTGGTACGTCGACGAGGACCAGCGCCCTGCCAGGGGCGGTTCGACCCGGTTCATCACGATCAGTCATGGTGCCTCCAAACGTGTGCGCCTTGGCTCGGCGGTTGAGTGGTGACACTCAGGATGTGCGATCAGACTGGCGCCCACCAGTGGCGCATATGCTACGTAACGATGGTTTCACGCCAGACGTTGAGAGACGCCGATACGGCGCAAGGCAGGAAGTACTCAGGGAGGTCGCATGCATATCGCCGTCTACGCCTTCGACGGCATCACCATGTTCCACCTGTCGATCCCCCAGATGGTCTTCGGGACCGTGAGTCGGCTGGGTCTTGCCAACTGGCAGGTCTCACTGTTCACCACCGCCTCCGAATCAGCGACGCTCCCGGAGGAGACCGCGGCTCCTGAGGAAGATGCAGAGCCCACTGTCGCCCACCGCGCCATCGCGCACCGCCACCATCCGCACCTCGGAGGGCTACATCCTTGGTGGTCTGGGAGGTCCGGAGCTGGCGAGTGAGGCCGACGTCGTCGTGGTCCCCGCGTGGTTCCCCGACGGTCGCCCCACCGGGGAGGAGCCGTGCTCGCCCTGAAAACCGCACATGCGCAGGGCGCCTGCATCGTCGGTCTGTGCCTGGGGGCGATCCCGTTGGCTGAGGCCGGTCTCATCGGTGGACGCCGGGCGGTGACGCACTGGCGGGCCTTCGAGCCGCTGACGCGCGAGCACCCGGAGATCGCGCTGGACGAGTCGGTCCTTTACGTGGGACCATGGCGATGTTCTGACCTCGGCGGGCGCGGCGTCGGGCCTGGACGCCTGCCTCCACCTGGTGCGCACGCACCTGGGGGCGCAGGCCGCCAACGAGGTCGCGCGTCAGCTCGTCATCGCGCCGCATCGTGAAGGCGGGCAGGCTCAGTACATCGAGCGGCCGGTGCCGCGGCGCATCGACGAGGACCCGATCGGCCGCACGGCGTCCTCGGCGCTGGAGCACCTAGGCGAGCCGCCGCCCGTGGAACGTTTGCAGCGAGAACGCGCAGATGAGCGCCCGCTCCTTCATCCGCGCCTTCCGAGAGTCGACCGGCATCGCGCCTGCGGCATGGGTGCGTGCAGCGGGTGCGCGAGGCGCAGCGCCTTCTGGAGAGCACGGACCTGGCGGTCGAGCAGGTGGCCTCGACCTGCGGCTTCTGGCAGCGCCGTCACTATGCGCCAGGCCTTCGCCCGGATACTGAGCACGACGCCGTCGGCCTACCGACGCCGGTTCCGCACCGTCTCCCCGATCCCGCCGAGGCGTGAGGCCGCGCTGGCGTCTGAGGCCGCACCGCCGGCGACGTGCTGCATACCTGGACGCCGAGTCAGGGATTTTTCGCGTAGCACAACAGAAATTCCGTAGAGCTACGCGAAATCTGCCCAGCTCGGCACAGGGGAGACGGAGACCGGGCAGAGTCACTCCTCGGGCGGCTCGACGACGAACGGCGCCTCACCGGGTGCACGCACCTCGGCGCTGGGCGTCTGCACCATTCTTGGTATGATTCTGGATGACTCAGAAGATCGCAGTGAGCCTCCCGGACGGCAGCAGGTCGTCTCGATTCGCCGTGCGGTCGCACAAGGCAGGGCGGCGTCGGTGTCGGGATTCATCAGCGCGGCGGTCGCTCGCGCTCAGCGAGAGGACAACCTCGCCCAGCTACTGGACGACCTTGATCGCGAGCTCGGCCCCGTCGACGACGCGGACCTGGCCTGGGCCGACAAGGCGCTGGGACTGGCGTGACCACCACCGGCAGGGAAGGATGTTGGCGCCTGACCTCGACACCGGTGCCCTGCTCGCACTTGAGCGCGGGGACTCGCGGGTCCGCGCGCTCCTTCGGCGGGCGTTGGAGGCGGGCCTGCCCCTGAGCGTGCCAGCTGGAGTCGTGGCGCAGGCCTGGCGGGGCGGTCCGCGGCAGGCTCGCGTCGCACGGCTACCGGCAGACCCCAGCGCGCACATAGCACCGCTGGACGACACGACTGCGCGAGCCGTCGGCCTGCTGTGCGGACGCAGCGGCCATCGGGACATCGTTGATGTTCACGTCGCCCTGTTGGCGGAGGAACAGGGGCACGCCGTGGTGACCTCCGACCCTGAAGACCTGAGCACAGTCCACCCCGGTCTCCCACTCATCACGGTCTCAGACGAACGTCGCAAACCCCGACTGGCCCCTGCTGTCCCCGGCCGCGTCGACATGTCCCTCGCCGGTGCAGGAATGCCCCGCCAGCGCGAGGGACCATCACTCCACGGGCGGCTCGACGACGAACGGCGCCTCACCGGGCGCACGCACCCGGCGCGCGGTGCAGGCTCCAGCTGAGGCTCACCCGTGCAGCCGCTGCCCCTGCTCACCGACGGCGTCGTAGGGACAGTCGCGGATTGTCCAGCTCGGTGACTTCGGTGCGGGGCGCACGAGCCAGGCGGCGGCGTCGCAGCCCGATGAGGTCCTGGTGGAGCCGCAGCATCCAGGCACCCTGCGGCGCAAGCCCCGGACGGCGTGGCGGCAGCGCGGGACGGACCTCGTCGTCGCCGCCGAGGGTCCGGTCTTCACCCCCGCGGAAGGCCTGCTCGTCCCCATAGTAGACGCTGGGCACGCCGCCCACGGTCATGAGCAGGGACGACGGCGAGCGCCGCCCCACCGGCCCCGACCTTGCTGGCGATGCGGGTGACGTCGTGGTTGCCGATGAAGGTGGCCGGGATGAACCGGTCCAGCAGCTCGTTGTGGCGCTTGAGGCACCAGTCGAGCTCGTGAGTTGACGTCGACCAGCGAGCTCCAGGCGGCCTTCCACAGCTCGTACTGCGACGGTGTCCACGGTGAGGCCTCACGAAGCCGGCGAAGTCGCCGTGGATGACCTCCCCATGAACCAGGCGTCGGGGTGGCGCTCGCGCACGGCGGGCGGGATGCCCGCCCAGAAGGTGGGGCGACGGAGTAGGCGGGCGTCCAGGCGCCAGGCGCTGCTCCGCGGTCGAGCCAGTGGGTGAGCACCCGCACGGCCAGGTCGCGCACCTCGGTGGAGTCGTGGCTGAGGGCGGCCAGGGACTCGTGACCCTCGAAGGTGGCGTAGCTGGGCCGAGTAGCCCCGCCTCGCCGGCGGCGTCGAAGCGGAAGAGACCGCGCTCCTCCCCCGGCGCGGGCGGCCCGGAAGAGGGGTGCTCGGTGCCGACGTGCCGAGGACGCCGTCGAGCATGAGGGCCAGGCCCCGGGTGCGGCAGGGGCCCTCGGCGAGGCGGTCGAAGGCAGGCGCCGTCCCCAGGCGGGGGTCGATGCGCAGGTGGTCGGTGGTGTCGTAGCCGTGGGTGGAGGAGGCGAAGATGGGGCCGAGCGACAGGCTGTTGGCGCCGAGCTCGACGGCGTAGTCGAGCCAGGGCTCCAGGCGGTCCCAGGCGGGCGGGGGCCCGGGCTCGGTCAGTGGCGTACTCGGCTCGGGGCGGATGGGGCGCCAGTGGCGCCCAGGGGTAGACCTGCCACCAGATGGCGTGGTCGACCCAGGCAGGGCTTGTGGGACGGCTTTATTCCAAATGACCCACTAGTCATGCTCTCAGGGTGCCGCCGCACGCGTTAGCATGTCAGGTGCCGTCCTGTACCGACAAGCGCCCACGCCTGCGCATGGACCCCACCGAGCGCCGCGAGCTCATCCTGACTGCGCGAGCTGCGCCTCGCGAGCCACCCGTACGAGGAGGTCTCGCTGGCCGAGGTCGCCCAGAAGGCTCAGGCCTCTGAGGCGCTGGTGCACAAGTACTTCGCGGGCAAGGCCGGCCTCTACGCCCAGGTCCTCCAGCACGCCGCCGACGAGCTCGCAGAGCGCACCCGGCAGGCTGATGATGCCCTGCCGGAGGGATCGTCGGCCCGGGACCGGTGCGTACCGATCCCTGACCTACCTGGACTTCATCGCGGAGCGCCCCCCGGCTGGATGGCCTACCAGATCCTGGCCGGTCACGAGCCGGGCGAGGCGACCCAGGTGCACCAGGCGGCGCGCGAGGCGGCGGTGGCGGCACTGTCCGACGTCGTCGGCGGCCGTCGGGGGCATCGCGATGACTTCGCCCTCTGGGGCTACCTCGGCTTCCTCGACGACGCCTGCCTGCGCTGGGTGCACGCGGGCTGCCCCGACGATCAGCGCCACAGCCCTGGTCGACGCGGCACTGGGCTGCCTGAGGGGCTCTGGGCGACTGGCGGAAATGAGATCTGGGACCGCACCGGCGAATATGCCACCCCCGGAGTCGGCAGTCCGGCCTGTAGGAGACGAACGTGGGGACCACCCGTCAGGAGGTGGGCCCCACGTAATGGAGTCAGCGCGTCGGCGCGAGCCTCGGACCTGAGCGCACGGGCTTGCGGACCCGGAGGAGAGGAACCAGGCCTGCTGCTCGAGCTTGCTGATGAGGTCCTCGACGATGCCGGAGGAGGTCGGGTCCTCGGAGTCGACGTCCTCGTCCACGCCGCGCAGGGTGGCGACGACGGCCTCAATGGCGGAGACGATGTGGCGACGCCCCCTCACCGGTGAGGATCTCGCCCTCGGGGCGGCCGGGACGGTGGTGGCGGCGGAGACGGTGGCCGGGCGGCCGTCGGGGACGGCGTTGATGGCGCGCATGCGCTCGGCGACTCCTGTCGGAGCCCCTCGCGAGCGATGTCGACGACGTCGTCCAGGTTGAGGTGGACGTCGCGGAAGTTCGGGCCGACGATGTTCCAGTGGATCTGCTTGCCGACGAGCTCGAGGGCGATGAGGTCGGTCAGGACGCGCTGGAGGTTGTCACCAGGGCGGCGGAGGCGGTGAAGGCGAGGTTGATGGACGGTGTAGTCATGAGTGTCTGCGTTCATGGCCATCACTTTACTACATCACAAGTCTCCGTGGGTGTTACTGGCGATTCACAGGCAAGCCATGCCCTCACCTGGAACCAAGGCTCACCTGCCTGGACAGGTTCTCGGGCTGGACGACGGCGATCAACAGCACGTGGACACTGGCGCGAGCCGGCTGGCACGATGGCGGGAGCCATCCGGCGGGTACCGGACGGCCCCCTAGGTAAGCGGCTCATCCAAACCACTTGCCGAGGGTATCCACAAGGACACTGACGGCCCGGGTCAGGCGAGCGATTGCGCTAACAGTTCGCTCACCTTCCGGGTCGTTTCCTTGTCCTGCGAACTTGCCTGCGTCTGCCTTTCGGCTTGACACGACCCCCACCTCCTTCCGACTCCCTTCCTCCCCGGCAGGACACTGGGCGTTCCGGGAGAAGGTGCCGAAGAAAGGTGAGGGCAATCATGCCACGACGGCTCCGGAGATATCAGCCGACCTTGCAGGTGTTCGGCTCGCCGGTCTCTCCTCCTCGGAGGCGAGCCAGTGCCCGCCGCTGCCGGGCACCATCGTGTTCTTCGCCGGGATCCGCGCCTTGTTGGTGGGTTCGGTGACATTCTTGCCGTGTGCGTCGATGTAGGTCACCCTGCGCCAGGTCCACGCAGTAGGTGACGGTGGCGCTCTGACCGTCGGCGCCCATGGCGACCTCGGAGATCGCGACCTTGACGGGGGTCCTGGCCTTCTGCCCCTTGTTCTTCAGGTTGGCGGCGTCATCGAGGAGCTGCTGCCGGAGGTTCCGGTGGTGACGGTGGGGACCTTGTTGGTGTCCCTGTCCGCCGTCGACCCACAGCTTCCAGGACATCTGGTCGTAGGCCACGAAGTCCTGGAGGATCGCAAACCCGTTTGACATCGAGGCCGGCGGGGATCGTGGTGACGGTGTACCCGAGTTGGGCATTGACAGGCTGGCGGCGGTGACGGTGCCGGCGGTACCCGACGCCGTGGCGGCGACCGAGGAGTCCGACGTCGAGTGCCCCTGCGGCGCCGACGCTGCTTGCGGGCGTCTTAGCGCCGGGTGTGGAGCCCTTGGAGGAGCACCCGGCCAGGGCCAGTGAGCCGGCGAGCAGCAGACAGCCCAGCGCGACGGCTCGACGACGAACTCCGGTCTCGACTCGCGGGGCAGTTCTCGGCATGTGCCACGGGGGGCTCCTGACCGTCGGCCGATTCGACCCGGCGGAAACCAACCCGTTGACACTACCGCGAAGGTCACGGACGTGTCTCGACCTTCGTCGCCCCCGTCCCGGTCGGGTCAGTTTTGGCGGGGGTTGTTGTGGTTGGTGGTGAGGGTTTGACCCTCGGCGACGGGAGGTTGATGGTGCTGGTGGTGGTGATGGCGGGCAGGGTGCCGCTGCTGCCGTCGGTGGCGGTGTAGGAGGCTGAGTAGGCGACCTTGATCGTCAGCGGTGTGGTTCCGCCCAGGTGGGCGCTAGAGCGGTTGAAGGAGATGGTGCAGGGGCTGGATCCCTCAGCCATGCCCGGGTGCCAGGCGATGCCGAAGCCGGTGCAGGAGGCCTTCCCGTCGGGGGCCGACAGCTGCAGGCCAGAGGACCCGGCGGTGATGGTGGCGGTGGTACTGCCGGCGGTGGCCGTGGCAGTCACACTGGTGGGAGTCTGGCCGGTAGCCCACACCCAGGTGTCCATGCCCACCAGGGTCGCGCCCCGGTCACCGACCTTGGGATTGGTCTCCACCGTCGGAGAAGGAATCTTCACCGCATCCCAAGCGACCTTCGCCAACCTGGTCCCAGAGATATACGGCTTGGGAGCCTGCTGACCGGCCGGGGACCCAGATGTTCCGCTCCGGATTGGCCTCCTCGAAGGCCTTACGCTCCTTCTCGTAGTCCTCCCTGAAGGTCGGGTTATTCTTCGGGTCCAACCGGGACGCATCACAGAAGCGGTAGTACCAGCGCCCCTGGGTATCATCCTTATGAGACTCATAGTCGGGGTAGCTGGCATCCATGTACTGCGACACCACGCCATTGACCCCTCGGAGCATAGGAGCGGTAACACCAGAGGCCTTCTTTGAGCTCTCGTCGAGCTCCTTCTTCGTTTCATTGATGCCCTTGGCGGTCTGAGCCCCTGTATCGCCGGGCTTGTGGTAGCACACCGGCGCCACGGTCACCCTCCGTGCTGGACGATGACGAGGACGTCACCCCACCGCCACCGCCACTGCCGCCACCGGAACCGGCCGTGGTCACACTCTGACTCCACCGAAATAGACACCACCCCACCACCATCACCAGTCCCCCAGCAGAACCAGACACATCAGAAGACGCGTTGTTACTTGTGTCTGCCAACACTTCTGGAGCCGGCATACCGAGGGACAGTAGAAGCAAGCCGGTCAGTCCGGCTCAGCGATTCTGGTACTCAACACGGTTCCTCCCGACTTATCTTTTTCACTGACCCGCTTCAGCGGTGCACTCATCTACGGAGACTTTAACTTCATTCTCTGCGACCCATATACCTTGATCATTTGGTACCAGTGAACGAGAGTCTTTACTCGCCACTGCTTTTTCCTTGTGGGTCGCATCATTTCCTTGAAAAATCAGTACGCGTCACCTTTTGTCCTGTCGAGGCACACTGTCACGTCGGCAACTTCTTCGCGTCCCTCGACACCTCAATATCGCCGACGCCGATCTTCACAGGAGGGTTAGCATGATCGGTCATAGCACCATATGTGGTCCCGAATCGTCGCTCGCGCCGTTCCTGTTGACCGAGCCAGGGCCTCATCCAGTCCTTCCCGTGTGGACCACAGGCGCCAGGTGGCCTTGTCGTAGGCGACGTAGTCCTGAAGGACCTTGGTCTCAGCCGCGTCCAGGCCATCGGGGATGGAAGCCACCGTGTACCCCAGGCCGGAATCGGACAGCGACTCAGCACTCACCGCACCCACACTGGCCGCGCCACTGGCACCAGCCGACGCCCCACCCGAAGCAGACACAGACGCCGCCGAGCCGCCGCCGGCACCCCAGTGTTGACCGGCGGATCGTCCCCCACCCTTCGCACTACCCCGACGAACACCCAGCCAAAGCGAGTGAGCCTGCAAGCACGCCCACCCCCAGCGCACTGGCGAGACGACGGCGACGGGAAGACTGACGCGGGAACGAGCCATGAGGAAGCACCTCCACAATCAGACCGAGCGCAATCTCGGCACGGTAGGGACCGCCTTGACTATACCCACCAGATCACAACAAAGTCACGACACCCGACGAAGGCCACACTCCACCTCCAGCCAAAGGTGACCTACGTACGAACGGAACCCTGACCGGCGCAGGCACACCGTGTGCGCCAGCCGAAGGCAGACAGTCACAGTCAAACCAGCTGTACCGCCTCAGCCCCGACAGAAGTTCTCGTGGTTGGCAGCCAGGGCCCGAACCTTGACGACAGGCATGATGATGGGACTGGACGACGAGGACGTCACCCCACCACCATCACCAGTCCCCTGAGCAGATCCAGACACAGAAGAGCCGTCCGGGTCTCCATCTGCTATTGCTCCTGGGGCAGTTGCGCTGAGGGACAGTAGAAGCAAGCCGACCAATCCGGCTCTGGCGATTCTGGTACTCAACACGGTTCCTCCCGACTTATCTTTTCACTGACCCGCTTCAGCGGTGCACTCGTTGATGGACGTCTTGGTTTCACTTTCGGTGACCCACGTGCCGTCATCGCGCGGAACCATCCGGATCAGTATTTTTAATTCGTCGCTGCTTTTCCTTACGGGTCGCATCATTTCCTTGAAAATCAGTGCTGGTCACCTGTGTCCTGTCAAGGCACATTGTCACGTCGGCACTCTTCGCGTCCTTCGACACCTCAACATCGCCGGCGCCGATCTTCTAGGAGGGTTGTCCTTGTGGGTCATCGCTTTATAAGACCCTCTGAATCGTGTCACGGGTTGATCCTGTTGACCGAGCCAGGGCCTCACCTCGATCTTTCATTGGTTGGTTGAGTGGGGTGTGGGTGGCGTCGTTGCCGGTGTCGTGGGGGGCGATTATGCCGGTTGGGTGTGACGGTCTGCCGCGTGTCGCCTCGCGGTGGTCGGGCCTTTCCAGGGGCCAGGGCTGTTCCTTCAGGGTCGTGGTGGGCAGGAGGCAGCGGTCGGGTGCCTACGGTGCGGGTAGGGGCCTGGAGCTGCTCAGTGCGGTCAGCAGGAGGCCGGTGAAGGGGTGGTCGGCCTTGTAGCGCAGGACGGTGCGGCGGGCATGGTGAGTGATGACGGCGGGGATGCTCATCAGGCGCAGGCGGATCGTCCTGGGCTCCCAGGTGCGGGCGGGGGGCGTCGGCCAGGGCGAGCAGCTGGGAGAAGGCCAGCAGGTCACAGGCCAGGGCCACGATCAGGCACCAGATACGGTTCTGGGCGAACCCCTGCAAGGGAAAGCGGTCAAGCCCGGTGTCCTGGCACAGCGGATACGGTCCTCGCAGCGGGCCCGTAGCCGGTGGCGGACCTCGAGATCGGCGAGCTGACCCACCCTCGTGCTGGTGGCGAAGGCGGTCAGCCGGTAGCCCCCGACGTCCTCGAAGCGCAGCTGGGCGCCCTGGTGGGGCCGCTCTCGGCGCATGATGACCCGCATCCCCTTGGGCCAAGCGGTCAGGTCCAGCAGGTCAGTGATCTCAGCGACGTCCGCACCCTGCCTGGGCTGGCCGTCAGCGTTGTAGGCCGGGGCCCAGGCAGTCTCGGGGATGGTGTCGTAGATCTGCGGCGTGTGGTCCGGCAGCGTGAACCCCACGCTGTAGGACACCCGCCGACGGGCCAGGAGCTCAATGGTCTCCTTCGTGCCTCCGGCCCCGTCGATGCGCACCAGCACCTTTCTACCGGGTCTGGGGCCGAGCCCGGCCTGGTCCAGTGCCCGGCGGATGATCTCGACGTGGTCGGCGGCAGTGTTCGATCCCGCGTTTCCGGGACGCAGCACGAGCGCCGCGCACTCACCCCCACCGTCGGGGCCGTGGTCGAACCACGCGGTCAGCGGGTGGTAGCCGAACCCCTTCTTGAAGGTCGGGGCCGCACCCTCTTTGTCTGAGTGCACATTAACCAAGGTGGCGTCGACGTCGATCACCAACGGCCGGTTTGCCGAGACGCCGGTGGTCGGTGAGTGCTCGCCGGCCAGGGCCCACACCCGATGCCGCACTGTCCTGCGGGCCCGGTTGACGGCGGCCTCGACAGCCTCGACGTGGTCGGCCAGGGCCCCTATAAGTCGTGAGACCGTCGGGTCGGAGGCAACAGGCCCGAAGACCTCCTTCTCGCACCGCAGCAGCGAAAGGTCCGACAGGCACCGGCCTCCCAGGGCCACGCACACCGCCAGATCCAAAATGATCTTGCCCGGGTCGTGCACCGACCCCGGCCGCCGCCACGTAGACAGGGCCTGCGAGAGCTCGTTGCCCAGGCCCGTGACCCCGCTCGTCTCGGTCAGCAGCCCTCGCCCCGGCCAGACCCCACCGCCGGCACCTGACCGGACTCCACACCCACAACCGGGTACAACCCGCTATTCTTCACTACGAAGGTGTCCTTCCCTGGAGTTCTCGGACTTCAGCAACCCGCATTATTCCAGGCGAAGCGACACCTTCACCCCACTCTTCACCACCCTCAACGATGAAAATCTCGAGCTCATCCAGTCCTTCCCGTGTGGACCACAGGCGCCAGGTGGCCTTGTCGTAGGCGACGTAGTCCTGAACGACCTTGGTCTCAGCCGCGTCCAGGCCATCGGGGATGGAGACCACGTGTACCCCAGGTCGGGGTCGGACAGCGACTCAGCACTCACCGCACCCGCACTGGCCGCGCCACTGGCACCAGCCGACGCCCCACCCGAAGCAGACGCAGACGCCGCCGAGCCGCCGCCGGTACCCCAGTGTTGACCGGAGGATCGTCCCCACCCTTCGCACTACCCGACGAACACCCCACCAACACCAACGAACCAGCCAGCACCCCCACACCCAGTGCGACTGTGGCACGACAGGGATCAGATATGCGGATGAGGGAACGGGGCATGAGGAAGCACCTCCACAATCAGACCGAGCGCAGTCACCCGGCGCAGCAGCAACTCTCTGACCCTACCCACCAGATCACAACAAAGTCACGACACCCTCGACAAAGACCCCTCCACCTCCAGCCAGCAGCTCACACCGACCAGTACAAACAGCAGCACAAGGGCGGTACAGGTGCCAGCACAGCAATACCTGCACAACAGTGTTGTGGACGACGTCGCCTTCTTGACTAGCGTCAGGCCGCTGGCGGTGTCTGAGGGGACGCACCAGCATCCTGGCACAGCCGAAGAGCCTGCTCACTCGACCGCCCTCATGATCGCTTTGGCAGTCGCCTGGCGCCCCAGGAACCACCGACAACCGCCTCACCAAAGTCACATGCAGGTCCCAAGACCTCGCGCGTGCTACACAACCCGCTAGAGATCCTCATTAATGTCGAGGGACGGCGCCTCCCCACACATCAAAAGTCTCACCAGACTACAGGCGAGTCTTTCGAATTCCTGACGTCTCCATATTTTAAAGCACCAAAAGCCATATCCTAGACCACAACCGCACAACCTCCTCTAGCAATCATTCTATCTCAATCTCCCGCATTATGTTACATTAAATTAAAAGCAGGCTCACCCGAGTTATCAAACTAGTAACGGCGCCCATCAACAGAGTGTGTTTGTTTGATCTGACCCATTGTTCTACCCACCCCTGGAACCGGTTGATTCTGACAAAGCCACGGGAGCGCAATAAACGTTAGGTTTTCGAGGTTCGTATTTAAGTCTCCATTCATGGCAGCTAAATCAAGAACCTCTGCTTTTAAAAGTAATGGTCGCCGCACACAAATACAGAATACCCCTCCTTCCCTCCATCATTGACCATTCTGACACCCGATCCATCAATACCCCTCAAATGTAAAAGATGACTCGTCGTCGGCGTCCAAAACAATATCCTTTTTCTCTGGAATCTGCACCATCTGGAATAAACCAGAACTCACTTCTAAACACAACTTCTACCGCGAATTTTGACCTGACACTCAGTTCCTTTTCATGGCGGCGAACATGCTGTCCGCCACAACAACAGAACTATCTCCAAACATCGACTTAAGCGTCGAAATAGGTAAACCCAAGCAGGGTTGATACTCCTCGACATCTGAAGGAACTTCAGTGCTAACGACGCTCCTCAATGTTGCACTCGGAGTAACGTCACCTTGGGGTTGTTGCCCCTTCCCGCAGCCGAAAATAAACGGGACTATCATGGCAGCAATTGCCAACTTGAATCGAAGATTGGCCGTAGCTAGCACTATGCTCCTATCGCATCCAGTCTAACTTCATCATCAGTAACAAAGTCGATATGACCACAAAACTGCGGCCCCCATTTGCGCCGCTCACTTTTTCTTTCCACCAACTTGGGTCATCGGCGTTTCTGCCTTACCGTTAGAATTATTGATGCACCCCTCTTCAAACTTTGCTTCTGGTACGGTAATAAAACTAAAGTAGGGTTATTCGTGGGGTGTGTGAGTATGAGTTCGAGGATGGCTGTGATGGTTTTTGGGAAGGTGTCTAGTGGTCTTCTGTAGCCGGTGTGCAGGATTCTCCATGTTTTGATGTTGGCGATGACTCTTTCGATCTTGTAGCGGACCTGGTTGACGGTGGTGTTGTAGGTCTTAGGTCTTGTCGTCTGGGTGGAGCGGCAGGCTCGAGGGTCTTCTTTTCGGGGGTGATCATACCCAGTCCGATGTACCCCTTGTCGCCGATGTGCTGTGGTGATGTCCCGTTGGGTAGGTCGGTGGCCAGTACGTCGAGCAGTCCGCGGCGGCGCAGGGCCTGGGCGTTGTGGACGCGTCCGTCTTGGGGGTGGAGATTCCGGGCCAGGGTTCGTGAGAGGGTGCAGGCGACCTGGACGTTCAGCCCCGTGGTCTGGTGCTTATCGGAGTACAGCTCGGGGTGGCCGGCCCAGTGCCAGCACTGAAGCAGGGTGCCGTCGATGATCAGCTGGGCCGTGGGGTCCAGGTTCTCCACCGTTGGCACATTGCCGTTCAGGCACGCGGCGATCAGGGGCGTGTAGGTGCTGATGACGCGGGAGACGGGGGCTAGGAGACGCCGTAGAGCTCGGCGAGCAGCTCCCTGGGGCAGGTTGTAGGCGCAGGTATGTCAGTGTCAGGCGCACACACAGAAACAGCCCCAGCACCCTCACCCCGAAGGCCGGCAGACGGCCGGAAGCGTGAATGGTCCCGCACAGGCCCACAACCTCACACCGAGAGATTCTCGTGCTACTATCCATGACGACGACTCGTTTTCTGATTGAGTTGGATTGAACGCCAAATATTCTCTGGAACGGGCTGTCGCCTTGTTTTAGCGACACACTATTACCAACAAAAACACCCCCACGAATAAGCCTCAATGACGACGTAAATGAAGATGGAGCAGCACGAGGAATTGTTCTTCACAAGGATCAGAAAATAGTGATAGCGACCATACGAGCGTGGTTAATGGTCGGCAAAATGTCAATAGGGGTAAAGACGGTAGAATCGTTAAGCTCGCTACCGATGGTGTGATCTATGGGCTTGGTAAAGGTGGTGATCAGGTTCCCAATCTTTTGCAGGAAGACTCTTATTACAAAGAGGCTGAGGATAAGAAATCAAAGTAGAGCGTCATGGACGTGCGTCGTGTTCAAGGGGTATGTATGCACAGAGACAGAGTGAGAGTCGGCGCAGTAATGGCGCTATCACTATCTTCGTTAGTTGTGGCAGTTATAGTAGCTGGTTGTTCTTTTTGGGGAAAATGGTGCTAGTTCGCGCACTACACTACCTCCCTCACTGAAGATAAAATGTGCGGCATTGTTTCTAGTAGGGCATTAAAGGACAACTTGTCTCTTAATGTTGTTAGATACGGATATGAAAATTCCTCGCAGTCGGGAATGTACTCCTGTATTCTATGGTCTAGCTCTGGTACCAGCGTACAACACTCTATGACAATAGAGTTAATGCCAACTAAAGCAAAACAATTGCCGGATATAACCGACGAGTACTCAAGTTACTCGCAGTTGTCTTTTGAAGGAAAGAGGGAGGTCAAGGGTGGGTTGAACGGGACTACAACAATGATATGGATTTACCCCGATGGCCACTACTTAGAAATGTTTGTTTTTGACTTGGGTAGCGGGGAACATGTCATTAATGACACCCTTAAAGATGGTCTTGTTCGAACGTTCCAAGAATTAGTTGACGATATTCGGAGTATAGTAGAAGTGCTGGGTCGATTCACTATACTTCAACGCCATCATGGGGAGCAACTAAGTAAATCGTGGGTTATTAGGAGTGCGACCAAACTGACATTAAGCAGGTTATAATGCTGTCGGGTAGCTCATTGGGCTGGCGTTTGTTGTGTGGGGTGCGTGGTGTTTCTCGGACTGGGGAGTTTTTCTTCCCGTGAGTCAATAGGATGGATGCCATGCCAGCAGCGAACACTCAGACGAGTTCAAGACCCAAGTGGTGCGCGAGGTGATCGAGAAGGACCGCACGATCGCCTCGGTGGCCGCCTCATACGATCTTGTAGCCCAAACGGCGAGTAACTGGGTTTGCCAGGTACAGGGAAAGAGCACGTCACCGATCAGGACCGCAAGAAAGCATCCGAGTCAACTGAGATCGCGAAACTCAAGGCAGAGGTTCATGAACTGCGCCAGGAGAACGACTTCCTGAAAAAGCAGCCGCCTGGCTTGCCAAGGAACGACCGTGACTGATCGCTACGAGCTCATTAACCGCGAAGAAGGCCATTATCCCATCTCCTCAATGTGCCGGTGGTCGGGCGTGTCAAAATCAGGGTACTACTCCTGGCGCGACCGACCCCGGTCACAGACAGCTATCAGGAGAGAAGAGCTGGTGATTATGATCAAGGACGTTTTTGAGTGCTTCGACGGCACCTACGGGTACCGACGGATTCAGGTGATTCTGGAGCGGCGCGGGGTCCGGGCGGACGGGGCCACGATCCGGTCCATCATGAGGGACCTGGGCCTGCAGGCCGCGCAACCACGGGAGAGGGTCCGAACTACGGGGCCGGCCCAGGACCTGGACGAGCGCCCGGACCTGCTCCGGCGGACGTCACCGATGACGAACCTGGACGTAAGTTGTGCGGGGGACATTACCTATGTCAGGACGTGGGTTGGATTTATCTATCTTGCGACCGTTCTGGACTGCTGACGCCTTGAAGGTCGTGGGTTATGCGATGGCCGACCACTGCACACCTCTCTGGTGTGCCAGGCCATCGACATGGCGGTCAGGAGATGCCCTGTCAAGGAGGGTGTGACGGTCTTTCACTCCGACAGGGGAAGTCAGTACACGTCCCAGAAGTTCCTGGACCGCCTCAACTCCTATGGTATTCGTCCCTCGGTGGGGCGTACAGGGGTTTGCTGGGACAACGCTTAGGCTTCAGTCATTCAACGCCACGCTCAAGAACGAGAGAGTCCACCGAATGGTGTAGCCCAACCAAGCGACAAAGCGATGAACGATATTGCCTCGTGGATCGAGCTGAGATACGAACCATATTCGTCTTCACTCAGCCCTGGGATGCCGCACCCCGAACGAGGTCGAACGCGAGCTCCTGGACTTAACGAAGACAGCCTGAAACACAAACAAGCACCGTCCGAAAAACACCCAGCAGTCAGGCGAGCGGATGGTCGAAGAGAGAGAGAGAGGTCAGCTCGCCTGCGGCAGCGCATATCGATGGTCAGACGCAGATCCAGTGCGCGGGCGATACGCCAGAGAGTCGAAACGGAGGGACCTGCCCACCGTTCTCGACGGCGGAGATGACCGACTGCTGGGTTCCCATGCGCCGCCAGCTCGGCCTGGGTCAGCCCCGCACGCGTACGTGCGCCGTAGACGAGCTCAGCGAGCTGCAAGCGGGCCTCCTCCTCAGCCTCCGCGGCGTCGAATCGGGCACGCTCGTCCGGAGTCATAGTAGCCAGGGCCTCAGCCTCGGCCTGCCGGAACGTGTGTGGTCCTCATGATTATCCCTCTTCTTTCAGGCGCCTTTGGGTGCTGCCTGAGTGGACTGATGGCCGCCTGGGCCCGCCGGGCTCACGGATCTCCCACGCTCGTTCTGGCGCTGCTCGGAAGGTGGTCAGCGTGATGGCCTTCCGTTCGGGTTCGGAGAACGTGCCGTGATCCGTCTTGCCACGCCTTCGCTTTAGGTGAACCGCAGTTCGCGCAGGCCTCCGCCCAGCTGTTTCGACAACGGCATGCCGAGCATGTGCCGCATCCTCCAGCCGTGTCAGCGACACGACGGGTCGCCGCCTTCCCTCGGGGGTCAGGGCCCTGATGCCAGGTCAGAACCTCGTCGGAGAACTCAACCGTCCATCGCACAGCCCCATTATGTCATTCATGTGATGTCGCGACAAGGCGATACTCGTTCTTACTATGACTGGATTGCGGTCACGCTGCTGCACCGCCTCAGTTCTGGCGGGGTTGTTGTGGTTGGTGTGAGGGTTTGGACTTCGGCGACGGGGAGGTTGATGGTGTTGGTGGTGGTGATGGCGGGCAGGGTGCCGCTGTTGCCGTCGGTGGCGGTGTAGGAGGCTGAGTAGGCGACCTTGATCGTCATGGTGTGGTTCCGCCCGGAGTGGGCGCTAGAGCGTTGAAGGAGATGGTGCAGGGGCTGGATCCCCAGCCATGCCCGGGTGCCAGGCGATGCCGAAGCCGGTGCAGGAGGCCTTCCCGTCGCCGACAGCTGCAGGCCAGAGGACCGGCGGTGATGGTGGCGGTGGTACTGCCGGCGGTGGCTGCAGATCACACTGGTGGGAGTTGAGCGGTGGCGCCACCCAGGTGTCCATGCCCACCAGGGTCGCGCCCCGGTCACCGACCTTGGGATTGGTCTCCACCGTCGGAGAAGGAATCTTCACCGCATCCCAGCGACCTTCGCCAACCTGGTCCCAGAGATATACGGCTTGGGAGCCTGCTGACCGGCCGACCCAGATGTTCCGCCGGATTGGCCTCCTCGAAGGCCTTACGTTCTTCTCAGTCCTCCTGAAGGTCAGGGTTATTCTTCGTCCAACCGACGCATCACAGAAGCGAAATAAGCGCCCCTGGGTGTCATCCTTATGAGACTCATAACCAGGGTAGTTCTTATCGATCTGCTGCTTGAACTTGTCATGGTTCTCTCGGGTCCGTTTACTGTCACGCGCAGAAGCCTTCTTCTCACGCTCATCGAGGTACTCCTTCACCTTCCCAATACCCTGAGCGGCCTCAGCGTATCACCGGGCTTGTAGAAGCACACCAGCGCCACCGTCACCTCCGTAGTGGACGATGACGAGGACGTCACCCACCATCACCACCGCCGCCCCCACCGGAACCGGCCGTGGTCACACTCGACTCCACCGAAATAGACACCACCCCACCACCATCACCAGTCCCCTCAGCAGAACCCAGACGCTGTCCGACTGGCACCTTCTGCGGCGAGCGCCTCGGAAGGGAGGAGGGACAGGCACGCAGCATACACGACAGGCTGGGCAGATCTGGCTTTCCGGCTTATATCTCATCACTTTGCCCGTGCTGCACCCATCGAAGTATGAGCACGCTGCTTGACCTCGGCAAGCTTTAGATGCCAGACTGACCGTCAAACTCAAACTGATGGTGAGTTTACTCTTCTCTATCCCGAGATGGAACTTTAGTAACATCATTCCCATTCTCGTCAACCACCGCTCACCCTCGTGCGGATCGTATCACACGGTCACGTTGGCATTTTTCCGTCGGCGTCCACTTCAACGTCATCAATCTGCATTGCACGCCAGTATAGATTATTTTTGTTGCAATTGTTTCGAATATCTCCCTTTGCTGTGCCAGCGAGCGCAAGAGCTTCCCGTCCAACCCTGTCGTGTTGTCCAGAGGCGCCACAGGTGGCTTTGTCAGGTGACGCAGTCCTGAGGACTTTGGGTCGCGGCGTCCAGGCCGGGGATGGAGACCACCGTGCACCCTGTCGTCGTGCCAGCGACTCAGCAGCTCACTGCACCCACTGCTGGCAGCACCGGCTCGCAGCAGCCGATGCCCCACCCGAGGCGGGCACAGACGGAGACGCCGTCGAACCACCACTGGCACCCGCCAGTGCTGACCGGCGGGACGTCGCCCCGCCCTTCGCACCGCCCGACGAAACAACCACAGCCAAAGCGAGCGAGCCTGTGGCACGCCTCGCCCCCAGGGCGCTGGCAACATCGACGGTGGCGACCAGGAAGATCGGACGCGGGAAACGAGCCATTTTGGCGAGGAAGCACCCGCCATCCAGGCCGAGCATAAATCTCCCGCGCAGCAGCAACCCTCCGACCCTACCTGCCATGACTGGCTGGTCAAAGTCACGGCATCCCGATTGCGGGCCACATCCCGCCTTCTCCGGCGGTGCAGACGTCAACCACCACCGCCCTGGCTGGCTGGAATCTTCCACTGTTGGAGCGTGTCTGACCCAGACGTCTCAAGAAAGTGCGTTCCGTGGGCGGGTCATAGGCGCTGCGTGCGACGCCGGCGTCGCCGTGACTCTGCGTGATGCCGCGACGACTGCGCCGGAGCGGTCAGCTGGGCGGGGTCGATGCGGGCGTCGGCGCGGTGGAGCGCCGTACCAGCAGCCCGACGGCGTCTTTGCGGGACCGGTCTTGCCTTTCCCGTGGCGTGCGGTACGAATCATGAGGATGCCCTTCTGGTCTCTAAGGCGTTCGACGTGCGTAGACCATGTCTACTGACAACGTCGCCGGCTCTGTGGTGGCCCGCCGCCTCGAAACCGAAGGTTCCTTAGGCAGAGCTCGTTCCAGCGCCGACATTGCTACACCCACTTGCCCTTTGGGGCAGGGACGGGCCTGTCGGGCCAGCCCGACTTCTCAGTCGACTGACACCGTCGCAGGCCACGACATCTCGCTTGCAGACCACGCAACACTTTCACCCTTTTTACTCTATGAGCTAAAGATCATCACCGGTAACGGACATCCCATCACCCTCGAAGCGTCCGGACGCTCCAACTGAGTCTCAGGATCTGGCGACAACGTCAAATTGAGGTCAGTTATCCGCAGCAGCACAATTACCTCCGATACCTGCAGAGATATCCGACTAATTCACGTCAGTGACTCCAGGGACGTCCTCACGAGTCATCATAACTGAACGCAACGCGCAACCTTCTTAGGACCCACCTCCTCCAAGCACCAACCACCGAGCACGACACACATCTAGAAACAATGTCACAGCAACACTCGCAACAACCAAGCACCGAGACCGAAGGTTTGGGCGAGAACTCCTTTTTAAAACCTGTTTCGAAAGTAGATTCGACTCACCCTCCAGCAAGGATGTCGCCCCAGCTCACACAGAGGTTCGCTAAACTATTAAGCGTAGTTCTGACGGTCGCTTGCCCGTCGGCAGGTCGCATCATACCTTCTTCGTTATAAGTTTCTATAGTTGCCGCCGCCCGCCGGTTCCCTCAACAACCGCATCCCCATGACCGACACTTAGAGGATGTTTCGACCCTTCCAGTGTCTGACTCACATCATTCTTGAT
>BNJV01002596.1_pt1 | contig 37062 bp, 36 predicted proteins | sample 8540591 | NCBI WGS metagenome assembly BNJV01 (sample SAMD00202457, study PRJDB9452) | human saliva metagenome | host: Homo sapiens
GGATTCTTTTTCATATTTATCTTCTCTTTTTCAAAAAAATAGCGTTACGATGTTTCCATTCACGACCATTATACCATTTATTTCATTGGAGACAGAAAAGTTTTTTTGCTTCTTTCGTTTCAAATCTTTGCTGGAAAAAAACGAAATATCGTGACTTATTAGTCGGTCATTATTCGTGACCGGAAAGCGATCCTGTTTTTTAGCCGTAGCAAAAATTTGACTTTCCATTTTAAAAAGAATATACTCATTCTAATCTGAGACAAATATTTTTTATTTTTTTAAATCAACAGTATTGCATTCAGAGAAAAAACTACTAACTTCATGGAGGTGACGCTATGTCATTAGAAGAAAAATTGAACCAAGTAAAAGGTTCTGTTAAAGAAGGCTTCGGTAAATTAACCGGCGATAAAAAAACAGAAGCTGAAGGCACTGCTGAAAAAGTTGCTTCAAAAGCAAAAGAAGTTGCTGAAGATGCAAAAGAAGCTGTCGAAGGAGCTATCAAGGGCGTTAAAAATATCTTTCATAAAGACGACAAATAGTCTTTAACATCCTAGACCCACTCTATTTTCTACAGTCATGTTTGACCGTGGAAGATAGGGTGGGTTTTATTTGCTTCAAATTCAGTTATACAAAAAGAACACCCCGAAGGGTGCTCTTTGTAAGTATAGTAATTCTTTCGAATTAACATTTTGCGTGCAGTGGTTGCCATCCATTCAAATATCGCTTCGCTTGTTTTCTTGGGGCAACTGTGCATAGCATATCTCTATGCGACTAAAGTCGCTAGAGCTATCCTAATTGCGCACCGCCAGTTCTCATACAAAAAACACCTTGCAAGATGCAAAGTGTTTTCGTTTGTATTCTGCTTTCCAGCAACGAATTAACGTTTAGAGAACTGGCTAGCTTTACGAGCTTTCTTAAGACCTGGTTGGAAACACTTTTATTTGAATAAGTTTCAATATCCGCTTAAAATCAATGTTTTCCCACGTTTTCAGAAAGAACAATTTCATCTAATTTGAATATATTTCATTTGAATGGTGTGAATTTTACCCTAAAAATACACAAATTGAGCTAGATTTTACCAAAAAGTTCACACCATTTGAATTGTTATTGTTTTGTACATTTGATATACGGAGTGCATTATAAATTATCTCAAATATCTCTCAATATACTCTACGAAGATAAAAGGTTCTATATCTTTATAAGCGAGACCTTTAGATAGAGTAAGGCATTGTTTTGCTGTACCTTTTCCTGGTCGATGGTAAAATGTTTTAATCCCTTGAAGGAATATTCCAAAACGCGAATGACGTTCCGAGGCAGCCACCTCATCTAAATATTTGTCAACAGCTAAAGCGAATACATTTCCATAATACCTATCATCGTCAAATCTTGTTCTAGTCATATAATCTTGAATGTCATAGAGCATAGATTTCATATTTCGATAATTGGGTGCTCCCACCAATGCTCGACTAGCTCTATTTATACCATCAACATAACTGTAAGCATCATTTAATTTACCAAAATCCCAAAACCTTTTAGAATCAAAATACTTATACTCCATATCTAGTTGTGATTTTAATATTCTTAAAATGGACAGTGCTGTACTGTCATCTTTATTTTTTATTGCCACATAAGCTTCTTCTACTCCAGTATTATAAAAATCAATATGTTGATTGATTTCATAGCCTAAAATTCCTGTAATATCAAATTCAAGTAAATCATTTTCCAATGTAATCATAATTGCTCCTTCAACTTTCAGTTCAACAATTGTTAAAGTTTATTTACTCATCAACTAATGACAGAACATCAACAATATCACACTCCTCAAAATAATCTTTTGCTTTTTCAATAATCTGACGATCATTACTCGGCATGTAAACAATTAAATTTTTCATCGCTCTAGTAATTGCAACATAGAATAACCTCTTAGTTCTATTTTGAACGTTCTCATTAGAAGAACCTTTTCCAAACAAGGTATCAAAATTATATTGATTCCATTTCCCATTATCTAATAAAACTAAGACATTCTCATATTCACTGCCTTTAACCTTATGCTGCGTTATAACAGATACATATTCTCTGAGATAATCAATACTATTTACATATTCTTGAAATGGCATTATCTTAAGTCGCGACCATAAATAATGTCCTCTATTTTTAATAAAATCAGTAAATAAGTCATCCTTTGAAATTAGTTCACATTCCTCTGCAAGCTCTATTACTCTTCCAATTGTGATATCATCAGCAGAGATTTCTGTCATAACATTTGATAGACTAATTTTTATCTTTGGACGAAGTTATTTTTAAACTTAGTAATACGTAAAAATTCATTATGCTTACCTGTTTTATATAGTTCTACTAGCTCATAGACTAAATCCAACCTTTTAAGAATCCTATCCCTATCTGTGCCCGCTTCATATCTACTACTTAATCCATTAAATTTATAAGATAATAGCGATTCTTTATTAACTTTACTCTTACTACTAACTTCTTCAAACGAGCACGTTTTAATTTCATCATAAAAAAAGCTGATAGTTCTGAATTGGATTTAATCTCATCGACTATTAAGGGACCACCCCTTCTAACAACTATTTGAGCTTCTTCTACTAAATCTTTAAATAATTTTCCATTATCATCTATCTTGTTCTCATTGATTTTTTTCTTTATACCTGTAATTAATTTTACAAATAAATCAGTATTATATAACTTAAATAACTTAGAAAAACCTGCCATTTCTGCATTAAGTTTATGTGTCAGGCGCAATTCTTTTGTTTTTGAGGGTGCATTAAATTCTAACTTTCTATAAAGTTGACTACCTCTGAGAATTTCAAGTTGATTAATATCATTCCCATAGACAAATTTCACTATTCCTGGAATGATACTCCCATTATCCATATTAGGTGCTGTGTCATCGTTGGATGGAGTTTGAACCAATCCATCATCTCTAAATTTATTAGCTAAATCAATAACTTTTTTAGGATTGCGACGATTTTGAGCTTTTGCTATCTTTATTAGATTATACGAACTTAAGTCTCCTACTCCTGAGTCATAGATGGCTTGCATAGAATCTCCAAAAAATCCTATAATATTTTTCTTAGTTCTATTCCGTATATATTCCAATAAAATTTTTACAACTAACGGACTAGTATCTTGATATTCATCTACAAAAATATAATCAGCTATATCGATCAAAATGTCGCATAACTTAGGATATGTAGAAAACAATTTTTCAGCAACTATAAGAATATGGTCATGACTTATTTGAACTTTATTTTGCTCAGTTATGCTCATAGAATACCATTCAGTATATTCAACACGAACACCATCAAAGTAATCAAGCGAAATAAGTTCCTCACCTAATACTTCCTTTGGAGCAACGAATAAGATTTGTGCATCATCATTTATTAACTCAACAAGACATTCTTTAATCTCTTTTTGGAAATTTTCAATGACATGCCATATAAAATCGTGAATTGTTGAAACCCGTAAATTATCATTAATGATTCTAGCTCTAATCTCTGCAACAGCATTGTTAGTATAAGTGATGCATACAATCGATTTTTTTGGTTCTTCCATAGATATTTTTTCAATAATGGAAATTAATGAATAAGTTTTCCCACTCCCAGCACCACCCTCAAGAATAAAATTTTGACCTTGTTTTATTACTTCAAATACTTTTTTTCTACCTCTGGTTCTACTGTTTTCTCAACCATAATAATCCCTCCGAAATATATTTAGGTACTTTCCAAGTATTTTTCTTCACCTTCAAAAATATAATAAACTTGATGCAAATGCAGATTTTTTGTTTACTTTATCCCTAGCAAATTTATAGAAATCTTCTATTTCACTATCATCAAAGTCTTTTAAAGCTTCAAATTGAATAAAACCAGCTTTTTGATCAATAATGAATTGTTTATTTAAACTGATAAAAGCATCCTCAAAACTAGCAGGCTGATAACCATTTTCATCTTCGGGAATTTGATATGCAATACGAATTCTACCATCTGATGTTATTTTTTCTGCCAAACTCTTTTGAGCTACTATTGAAAAAACTTCATCTCCAGAAATATCAAAAAAATTTTTAATTGAAGCATTTGTCGTAGAGGTAGCATCTACTGCTGAGCAAGAAGTTAAGCGATTATTTTCATTTTTATTTGCTGGATCAATATCCGTAATTATCAATACTTTTATTCCTAAAAAATCAAATAACTTCCTAAACACTTGTGAATGGGCACCTGTTTCAATGATTGAAATATTTTGAGAAAGCAATGGCATTGTATTAGAAGCTTGATTTATTGGATTGGTTGTATCTACCTTTTGCATCATCGTAGGAATTAAAATCCTTTCTGTATCACCTTCAACACAAATGACTTTATCAGCAAAAAATAATTCACTACTATTGAGAGTAAGGTACTGCTTTACAAATTTATATCCTAATTGTTCATCACCATATTCTTCTTTCAATGAATTAAAAGCCTTTGATACTGCTGTACCGTTATCACGTTTAAAATAAATTAGATCATCAAAGTTACAATCAGAAACTATATGAGAGGAATGAGTTGTAATTAAAGTTTGAATACAACTAAAATCTCCACTTTCTTTTAGTTCATCATTGTGTTCCTTTAGCAAATCTTTAATATTCTTGATAAAAAAATATACTGTAATTGTGGATGTGTATGTGATTCTGGTTCTTCAATATATATTAGGTTAATATCAGCAGGTTCGTTTTTTATATCTGCCATTAAAGTTTCAATTTCAAAAATGATTCCATATAAATTTAAATATCCCAAACCATTATATGTTTCAGGTAATAGACTATCGTCATGCTTATAATACAGTGTCGTATTATTACTTAAAATATCTTTCTCAGACAGTGATGAATGAATTGCTAACTCTGATTCACTATCATTTCCACCAAATCTTTTGACGCGTTCAAAGACTGAAGTAAAAATTCCTTCGACGCTATCATCACCACTATATGCTCTGGTTAAAGTTTCATCTGCCTTTAAAATAGCAGATTGCAGTAAATTATTTGCTTTACTGTTAATTTCTTCGCCATTATTTAATTTATAAAATCGATTTGATGTCTTAGATAATGAATGGTTATTTTCTTTATTAGATACTTCTCGACTAGCACTAATCCCTCTTACTTTAATAATTTTATGAACATCTTTCATTTCATGTAAATCAGACTTTTTCTTCTGTCATTTCTTGAGTAATAGGATTATATCCACGTGAATAAATCTGTATTTCGAAAAAAATTTATTCAGATTTTTTTCTTCATAAATGATTCAAATTTTTGAAAAAAATCATCTGCAAAAATCACAAGTCAAACTACTTATCTCATGAAGCTTTTTGAGTAGGAATTATATACGAAAAATTCAAGAATAATAAAAATTATTTTTCAGGATTTAAATCCATCATAAATCCTTGGATATTTTTGATAAGAATCTGATTCTGAGTATTGAATCCAAATTTGAAGATTAATCCCTAAAATAGACGATAATTCTGAATCAGGAATATCAGAGACTCTCTTTATATTCTCAAAGATTTCCCTCCTATGATTTAAATTAATATCTTCCCATACCAAATTGCGATTGGAATTTTTTTATTGAATATTTTTTTCTAACACAGATAAAACCGAAGTCTTGCCACAATTGTTTTTACCCACAATTAAGGATAAATCATTTTTCAACTCTAAAGAAAAATCGTTTAATAAACGATAATGTTGAATATAGATTTTTTTAATTTCCATCAATTATACCTTTTTTCATTTCCATTAATTCTCTCAACCGTTCCTGACCCATCTTCAACATATCTTTTTCCACCTTGTTCCATTTTCCGAAGAGGCATTCTTGTAAAACTTCTGCTGCTGAAATTTGATTTACTTCCGAATCATAAACGCACGATTGATCTCTTTGATAAATTTGAATTTGTCTAAAAAGCTGATCCTTTTCCAACTCCCGTAAATTCTCAACCAAATGTTCTACAATTCCATCATGGTGTGCTTTAGGAGTTGCTCTGGCTTGACTAGGATTTATAGCATAGAGCTCTTCATAACGTATCAAAGTGCTGAGATAGGACAATTCAGGCTTGGTCGCAATCAGTGCTAGTGAGACTTGGTAACCTCTAGTTGTCAATAATTGTGCCGTTTTTCGAGGAACTTCTGTTGTTCTCAAGGTGCCCTCGATTAACAAATGATAACCTTGTTTACTCAATTCATCTACGAGATATTCAACCATCCGACCCGCAAATACTTTAGTATAATCCACACTATCTTTTCCATACTTTTCCTGTAGGCCAAGGTAGTTCGGATGAAGAGAGCGATAACTATCTCCATCAATGATAATGAGATTCCCTTGAAATTCCCTTTGTTTCACACGATGAATCGTTGTTTTCCCAGCACCACTCTGTCCACCTAGCAAGATAGCCTTGGGCTGAGACGAAGTTGTTTTACCACGAGTTAAAGAACGAACGAGTCGTCTGGATGCTCGTTCAAAATCATCTTGACTAAATTCTTCTAGTTTCATTAAGCCACCACCAGATGACGAGCTTGTTCTAACATACGTTCAATGCCATCCAAATAGCCATTATATCGCTCCACATCCTCAAAGTTGCAACAAGATAAATCTTCGTGTTAATCAAATCAGAAAGATCATCGCTTATTAGAACCCAAGGATTATTAGCATCATCAAATGCAATTTCTAGTTCATCTTGTAAACGATAAAGTTGCGCTAAGATATTCGCCCCTCGCTCTTTAATCACTTCAATTTTCAGAGTTAACTGATAATCTTCTACTGGCGTGAGCATCTTTTCCTCTCCTACAATATCGATATAAGAAACATTAAATTTCTGACAAATACGATCTATTAATTCTGTCGAAACTGAACTTGTTCCATTTTCATAACGACTCAGGCTATTTCGAGAGATGCCAACAATCTTTGCGAACTCAGGCTGGGTTAGGTCATGTGTTTTACGTAACGCTTTAATATTTTCTCCGATCATGAGAGCCCTCCTTTTATTTATTTCTATTATAGCATTAATAATTTAAAAACGCACCATTATTGGTGCGTCGTTGCTGATGGATAGAATACCACATATTTAGTTATTGAAGAAAAAGTACTATGAGGCTGTTCAAAAAGTCTTTAAGAATATAAAAAAGTAAGAAAACTACAATCGAAAACATATTGGAGATATGAATCTATGATATACTAGTGATAATAAATAGTTATCGGTAGGAGAGATTAAATTGCTTAAATATTTAGAGGAGTTATTAGCAAAATATCCCAATTTTTATCAAATTTTTATCCCCATAATTATATCAGTCATATTATTCATATTCAAAATTCCACAGAAGTTTGTACAACATTATCTGCAAAAAGCATAGAAAACGTAAGGATATTTTCAAGAACAAACAGTACATACAGGATAATGTTTATTTAAAACGGGAAATGGAAATCCAAGAAATTCTTCAGGAACTCATTAAAGAACAGGAACTAACTATTGTATACGGTGCTCTAGGACGTGGTAAAACAATTACACTGAAAAAACTACATGATAGAGTCCTTGATAAAAAAGAGAAATTCATTAAATTTTCATTGTATATCGATTTAGAAAAGAAAAATTTAATTGATGAACTGGAGAAAATTACTGAAATAAAGATAGTCAGTCCACTTGATTTTTATAATTGGCTTAATAGTCTGCTTGGTCGTAAAAAATGTCTGATTATCCTAGATAATATTGCTCCGGCACAATACGCCAATATAATCAATTTTTTCCTGGATAATTATCATGTTCAATATAAGATTATTATAGGGCTAAATTATATTAATCCTAAGGAATCTTCTCAAATAGAAATAAAGAATTTTGATGCGAAACAAGTTGCTGAACTAGCAAAGCTACGTAGATTGGATATTGATGAAGACAATCTTTCAAGAGTGTTTACCTTAACTCAAGGAATTCCTGTCTATGTAGACTATCTTTTCAAAACAAATCGCTGTCCACTTAACTATGAACTCGTGGAGGTTATATCATCTCAATTAGCCATTTGCACTGCTGAAGAGAAAGACCTCTTGCAGTCAATCGCTTTGAATAAAATTCTATATCATGACTTTACCGAGGAACTGTTCTCCACTTTTGATATTGGTCTAATAATGTCGTTGTCATCAAAAGGGTTGATTCAATTTGAGGAAATCACAAAGAATATTGAATTAAATCCGCTCATTGCTGAACAGTATCTCTCACACTTAAAGAATGAATACGTGTACGTAAAATTACTGGAGTATTATAAAATACATAGTCAGGAAAATTTTTTAGAATTATCACTACGACTGCCTATCACAATAAAAAAATGATTATTCAACCTTTATTCAAATATTAAAACAATTGTACAACAATGAAAAAAATATCAATATCTACTATATTTGGGTGAGATAATTTTTACAAAACGGACCTCAAGCTTTTTTTGATTTTTGATAAAATTATTAATGTTTTTTGACTGTTTTATTTCTTCTATATTAAAAAAATAGGAGATTACAACTACGCGAAAAATATTATCGATAAAATAAATGATTGCGATGTGTTTGATAGCAACCTAATTTATAGAAATGTTCGAACCGAAGCGATATCTTATAAGATAAATTTCTGTGATCTCTTACATTTAACGAATTCATTTCAAGATGCTATTGAAAATTTAGAATTATTACTGGAAACAAGTTCCGTATCCTCTGCACAACAAGAGCGTTGTAACTATTTAATTTTGCATTGTAAGAGGCACATCGGTAAGGACTTAAGTCAAATATCTAAGAATTTTCGTGAACTTTCCAACAATAGTCAAGAAATCTATTATCAAATTCGTTCGCTATATTCAGCCTTTTCAATTGATATGTTTCAAGGAAAAAAACACTTGAAAAGAAAATTTGCAGAATTGGAAAATAAAATAGATAGTTTACAGTCTGGTAACGAGATAGTATTGTTCGCTCAGCGTCATTATATTATTTTTTATCGTAGGTGTTGCAATAACTTAGAAAAAGCAGAAAAACTCTTAATAAAAAAAATATTAAGAGTTTAGAGAATAGCAAATTAAGAATTTTATATGATTATTATTTTTGAAGCTGGGGAATTATACCGCGAAAAAAATTCTATTTCCAATCTTCTAAAAAAATAATTATAAAGCGAGTTATGATTTCTATGATAAAGCTATTGCATTTTCAAAAAATGTTGGAGATACTAATTTATATCACAACGCCATGATTGGAAGGATATTATTGCAGGAGCAACATGCTAAAGTTACACAAGAAGATTTGAATTTTATTTATCGAGCCATTCAAACAGAGCCTTTATTGAATAAAGTACAATTCCAATTAGCTTATTATTACCTAACACATGACTATGATATGCTCGATCAACTTTCTAAGTATGCTAGGCTGTTAGAGTATTATGATACTTCTAATATTGCCCAAAAATTATCGAAAAAACAGTCTTGTTTTATACCTTTAACTGTCATGTAAACTTTGCTTAAATTGGTTAACTTGTGCGTCTGAAAAAGTATAGTTCAGAGTTCGTTTGGCTTTTACAAAGTTATCAACATGCTTAGTGATTTCATCGCTAGGCATATTATTTTTTATTGCCGTTAGTATCGTGGCTACAGTATCAATAATATCAATTTCCCAATTATAGCGTGCGATTTCTTGTAAACCAATCCTAATCCCAAAATCATTATAGATTTTCTTTTCTCGCTTTGTTACGGATATGCCATAATGGCAACATGCTTCAAAAAAGGCGTCTAATTCAATTTGATTAGGGAAAGAGAGCCAAATCTGGTGGGTTTCAGAATACCGTTCATCACCTACTAAGATAAAGCCGTTCTTTATTAACTTTTTAGAAAGGTTTTTGACCATTTCCCGAATATTTTGAGAATAGGCATTGCCAAATTTTTCAAATTCAATCAAAGTTGTTATTAAACTGAGAATGTGATGAAAATGGGTATTTCTTAAGAAGTCAGGATTTATTGCTTCATATTTTTGAAGTAACAATGGATTATTTGTCAATATAAGACCACATGTCACCCCTGGAAGAGTTTTATGAGTAGCACCAAACATAATGAAATTATCATCGCTTTTATTAAAATACTCAAATGGATTTTTATTCTCTTTACCAGCAATCAGGCCTAGAGTCTGAGTAGCATCGTATAACAAGATACAGTCTTTAGGCAAAATAATCTTTTCTAAATCAGGTTGAAATAAAATATCAGAAAGACAAACTAATACCCCGTTGGCATCTTCCTCTATAAGAGCTTTATTTAATCGGTCGTAATCAAAATCTAATTTATTGTAGTCATAAGGAATATATCTAGTAATTATCCCTAATCTTCGACATATTTTCTTTATTGAGGTATGCCCACCATATTCATCACTTGATATATATACAATATCCCCCTCCTCAAATAAAGTCATTAATAATGACGTAACAGCATTAATACCAGATAAGGTGCGTCCATCAGCATATTGTGCACCGTATAATCCAAGACATAGCTCGTTTAAAAAAAGATTAAATTCAAAGAGCTTGTTACTCCCTAAAAAATTATTTTCTTGGTAGGTCGAACTTGCTCCTAGAAGATATTTCTCTTGTAGTGGTGAAGAGAGCATAATTTTAGAAAAAGGTGATACAACATTCTCTGCTGCGCATAGAGGAAGTTGATTCTGGTATGTAAATACTGCATCGTTGTACAGCTGTTCAAATTTCTGCAAGGTATCCATAAGTTCTCCTACCGATAACTATTTATTATCACTATACAAAATGCTTAAATAAGTTTAAAATAACATGATTATTACTAAAGGAGATATTCATGGATTCTAAACTTATTTCTAATTACTTAAGTTACTGCGAAACGCATAAGCGTTTAAGCACACATACAATTCGAGCTTATAAAAATGATCTTTTACAATTTTACAATTCAAACTACAATAATGTTGAATCATATATTGAATTTTTTTAACAAAATCAAATATAAAAATCAAACACTCTACGACGAAAAAAATCGCAAGTTTGAAGGTTTTTTTATAACTATTTAAAAATTTCAAGATATAATTGATGAAAATCCTTTTTAATCAACTACGATTTCAATTTCGGAAGGAAAAAAAATATTACCTAAAAACCATTCCTTATGATATTTTTAAAAAGTATCTACTCATATTCAGAACAAAAAGTTATCTATTCAAAATCTAAATATCAAAAACAAAAAGCTGAAAGAAATTTACTAATCATTTCCTTATTACTTTCAACTGGCATTCGGATTTCTGAACTTTGTCATATTCATCTTAAAGATATTAATTTTTCAAATAGAACACTTCATATTATCGGAAAAGGAAAAAAAGAACGTATCCTCTTTTTAGGAGACCAAACAACCTTTAGTTTATTGAAAAAATATATAAATAAATACTGCGTCCGACCTAATGACTATTTATTTACTGGTCAAAATCCTCTTAAAGCACTTTCAGAACAAAGTGTACGTCTAATTTTAAAGAAGCTGGTTAAGAAAAACAACTTATCTATAACTATCACGCCACATATGTTTAGACACAGCTTTGCTACAATGCTACTGGATAAAGATGTAGATATTCGTTATATACAGCAAATACTTGGACATAGCTCTATTGCTGTAACTCAGATCTATACTCATGTATCTCAATCAAAACAAAAAGAAATACTCACTCTGTGTAATCCCATATCTTCCATTCGTTCTCGACCACAAAAGTAAAATAACTATAGCTAAATCAAAGCAGTTTGATGATCTCCTTCTAGAAATTTTTACTCTATTTATTTTAAAAGAACAAGTATCTAATTTCATTATTATCAACAAAAGGTAGTTCTATATTTTTGAACTACCTTTTACAAAGGTAAAACAAGACCCACATATGTCCCATTTGAATCAATAAAAAATATATACAGAAAATAAAAGAAATTCTATATTTTGTCACAGTATAATAAAAGTGAACTAGTCTTGTAAAAATTATTTTATCGTCATATCTGAGAGTTCATCAGCTATTGCGTAAAAATTATCAATCTTTGGCTGAGATACATTTGTCACAATCATAAATAGCATATAGTTCTTGACATATAATCTTGCATATGAAAAAATACTTGTTGGAGGTTGATAATATGACTGAAAAAATCAAAAACTGGGTTAATATTTGCGTTTTGAAAAATCAAGAAATTTTATTACTTAATAGACAGCACGATAATTTTCCTGGCTGGATTCCACCGGGGGGAAAAGTTGAATTCCCTGAAAGTTTTTTTGAAGCTGCATTACGGGAACTTAAGGAAGAGACTGGACTTACCGCATTAAATCTTGAATTAAAAGGAATTTCAGGCTTTACTAATTCAATTGGTAATGAGAGATTTGTCTTCTATGACTTTTTTATGTACTCAGTTCACTGGTGAACTAAGCACATCTGATGAAGGTGAGCCAAAAATGGTGGAATCTAAAAGAAATCGATAAAAATACCAATGCAAGATGAAATAAGAAAAAGGCTACCCCTTTATTTAAGAAAAGGAAGCTTTGAAAGTATTAACTATTGGGATGATAATAAGAAATGTATTAGCGAAAATAAAACAATTTTATTTGACTAATATTCTCTACAGTATAATCAAATGCAAAAATTCTCAATCCATTAGTAATTTTTTTGTATAATTCAGTACTCAATACAATCTGTCTTTAATAACATATAGTTTAATATTTTACAAAAACAAGGGTATCTAATAAAAATCATCTACTCTAGCAACTTTTTTTCCTTGTATCTATAGATAGCTAAAAAAAGCCTTGGAATCATTCCAAGGCTTTCTCTATATTCTATTGCATCAATTTTCTTATTCTGATTTCAGTTGCGATAATTTCACGTATATTTAAAATAGATACTTAAATTATATTACTGTTTTTCAAAAGTTCCGTCTGCTACACGAAAATCACTGTTAACAGTTTCAATTGAATTAAATTGAATCTTTAAATATTTTTACTTCTTTTTCGTCTTTTTCCAGGTAATTCAGCTTTAGCACTCGCCGCACTAGAAACCTTTAATTTGACGTATTTCCCAGCAATTTTCCAAGTACCATCTCTAGATTCGTCTTTATTATTTGTTACTTCTAGTGTTTTATCGCTATTGAAAACGATAGTTGAATCGTGTTTACTATCATACCAAGTACCAATAATTTGCTTCTCTGGTCCTGAATTTTGATTCAAGAAAAAGAATACTCCACCGGCAACCGCAAGTACTAAAACAACTAAAGCAATAATTTTTTTCATTATTTTTCCTCCTATAAATATCTAAAGATATTTATTATTTTTTTCATATACCTAGTTTCACTAAAATCATTAGTAAAAAATCAAATTTTGAATGATAAACTTTTATTCATTACTACAATAAGAAATACTTACCAGCTTTTATTAATCACGATGTTTCCGTGATACTGAAATACCAAAACTACAAAGAACAATTCCCATTGCAAACACTAACCAATTCTCAATTGAACTTGTATTAGGCAAGGCTCTATTTGCAACATATTTAGCTTGATTTCCAGCATAGCTATATACTCGTTCATTAGAAGTACTTTCTGGTATACTCTTTTCTAACGCAGGATTCAGAGAAATCATCTTGTGATCTACTTTATCGTTAAAGACTTCGCTTTGTCTTGTACGAGTATTTAAATAGGCTTCCCTAACTGCTTCATATTGCGCAGTTGCATCCAATTGATCTTGTAGAAGTGATTTAAGTTTATCTTCCTCTCTTGCTACATTCTCAAGTGCTAAACGGTGCTCTTCAACTGCATTATCATATGCTTCTTTTGCTTTCTTCAAATATGCATCAGCATTTTCAAGACGATCCAAAAGTGTTTCTAAAGCTACTAAGTTAGTCTTTAATTTAGAAATTTCATTCTTAATTTGACTTTCTTTAGCTTTTAACTCTTCAGCTTTATTCTGACGGTTTCTGAGTTCTGCTTCATTCTTAGCTTTTTCAGCTTTAAGATCTAAAAGAACTTTAAGTTCTTTATCCAAATCTGCACGCGCATCTGCTAAAACTTTTTGTTTTGTTTGAATGTCTGCATTTAGATTTTCAACTGCTGATTGTGCTTTTGCATAACGAGTCTTGGCAGCAATCAATTGTTGAGAAGCTTCATCTAGATTCTTTTGTGCAAGAGGTGTCTTATCAGAGATTGAGTTTAATCTTGCAATCGTTTGACGTGTAGTATTTAAGGCTGCCAAATGTTTTTCATGAATTTTAGTTACTTCATCTAAATTGTTTCTTGCTGTCTTATCTGCTACTCTTGCTTTTTCAAGCTCCTCTTTTGCAGTTTCTAATGCTTTTTGCTTAACTTGAAGGTCTGCATTTAAGTTATCCAGAGCTGTTTGAGCTTTGATATATCTTGTTTCAGCATCTTCTTTTAGTTGTTTCGCATTGTCGTATTTCTTTTGTACACTTGGAGTTTGATCAGGAACTGACATTAATTCTGCTACAAGTTTTTGAGTTTGTTTCAGATTTTGATTCGCATTTTGATTTTCTAGTTTTGCTTTTTCAAGATCAGATTTAGCTTTTACTTCTGCTGTTGTAGCCTGGTCTAAATTGTCTTTTGCATTTGCTAAAGCTTGACGCTTGCTTTGAATATCAGCATTTAATTGATCAAGTGCATCTTGAGCCTTATTAAATTGGGTTTGTGCTTCATTATAATTTTGTGTAGCGTTCTCCAATTTAGTAGTAGCTGCAGGTGTTTGATCAGGAGTAGCTTTCAGAGCATCTAATTTTGCTGTCGTTTCTTTGAGAGCTTTTGTACTTGAATCATTTTCTGATTTAGCTTTTTCCAAACGTTTCTGTGCAGAATCATTTGCTGTATTTGCTGCAGTCTGCTTAGCTTTAGCAGCTGTTAATTCATCTTCCATTTTTGAAGTATCAAATGGAGTAGCTAGAGGTTTGGCAATTCCTTTATCATAGTAATCATCAACATTTACAAAATGATATTCTCCAGTTTGTTCATCTTTAACGTATTCAAGATGAGCATCTTGACCTTTAAATTTAATAAAGTGCATGCGCCCAACGCCATTGGCGGTAAAGCTATTTGTGGCCCCGACAGCACAAGTTTTTGTAGGGGCTTTTTCACCAATCATGAGTTTCATGTGACCGAAGTAAGCATGAACATCGTTTGTAATAAAGCTAATCACTGCATCATACACTTCACGATATAATTGAGACATTGTAGCTTTACGAGTTTCTTTAGCTTCTGAATAGTACCCTCCATATCCGAGCAAAGTGTTGTTGAAGCTCATATTTTCTCCAGCCCATGCAATTGACTCAAGGCCGTCTTTCGCCAGAGCTGAATCACTGTGTCCTGAACCATATGGTTTATTTTCATCAGCGTAAGCTTTTGCAATATTTTTAATCCCTTGCACAGATTCTTTAGTAACTATAAAATCATGGTTTCCCCAGACTTGGTCTTGCAGATTGTTTGCGAGAAGCACATAATATTGACTCAAAGCTTCAATCTGTTTATCTGTAAGATTATCCAAATCGACTTCAGAGTCATCGATAGGCAAAACAATATCCTTATTTGGCCAACCTTTGATAACAATATTTTGGTGTTCAGGAGAATATTCCGTCTCTGGAGTACCAAAATCATACTTACTACCTGTGAACCATTTTTGAATAACATCGTTTAATGCATTTTTATTTGCATCAGAATTATCGGCAAGATAAGCCTTGTAAGCATCAATGACATCTTGAGGCAATTGAGGAATAGTGAGATTTTTAATTGCTGCAATTTGTTTATTCAGCATTTCAACTGCTTGATCAGCTTTCTCTTTATTCTCTTTTGCTTCCTGAGCTGCTGATGTAGCACTCGCTAGCTCATTTGAAGTTTCATTTACTTTTGCCTCTTCTTGGTTTTTCTTGGTAGTTAAAGCAGAAATTTCCGAAGCTTTCTTAGCATCATTTTCTTTAGCTGTTTTGAGCTCTTCTTCTGCACTAATCTTACTATTTTGTTTATTTGCTAAATCATTTGCTTTGCTATCACGATTTGCGATTGTTTGGGCAAGTTGTGATTCTGAAGCATCAAGATTACTTTGCGCTGAAACCTTTTTTTCTTGAGCTTTCTTTAGATTCTCTTGTGCTTGTTTTTGTTTTTCCTCAGCAGATGACAAATTTGCTGCCGTTTCTTGGCTTTTCTTTATTTGATCTGCTTCAACTGATTTTGCATTTTTTAATGCAGTAGCTTTTTTATCATCCGCTTCTTTGGCACGATCGAGTTCTTGTTTAGCTGTATTTTCAGTTGCTGTTGTAGCATCTAAATTTTTCTTAGCAGCATCACGTTCTGCTACAATTTCTTCAACGCCAGTACCGTCTAAAACTTTCTGAGCAGTTTCTTTCTCTTTTTGAGCCTTCACTAATGCACTTGCTGCTTCTTCTGCAACCTTTCTAGCATCTGCTAATTGTTTAGCAGAAACCTGACTAGCACTAAGTTGCGCTTTTTCATCAGCAGAAGCTTTACTGAGTTCTTTAGCTTTATTTTTGTCTTCGTTAATTGCATTTTCCAAAGCCTTTTTCGCTGTTGATTCTGCTGATTCTTTTTCAGCTACATCACTTTTTGCTTTATCTCTTTCAGCAATGATTTCCGATGCTCCAGTGCCATTAAGATTTTTTTGTGCAGTTGCTACTGCTTCCTCAGCTGTCGAAACTTTCTTTTCTTGCTCTGAGATTTATCTTGATCTTTTTTAATAACATCTGATTGCTGATTACGTTCTTTCTCAGCTTCTAAAACTTTATCAGATGCATCTTTTTGTGATGTTTCCTTTTTCTCAATATCAGCTTTTACTTCTGATATTTCATTCTTCGTTTTTTCAATTTTTTCAGGCGTAGCTGATTCTTTATTTGCCTCAGCATTCTTTAAGTCAACATTTGCATCGGAAACTTTTGATGCAGCGTCTACTTCTGAAGTCTTAGCGTTTTCTAAAGCACTTTCTTGATTTGAAACCGATTGATCCGTTGCTTCCTTGATCGTTCTTGCTTCTTCTACAACTTCCGCAGTTGGCGATTTCGTTACAGTTGCAACCCCATTATGGACAAATACTCCGTCTACTTGTTTTATATTTGTAGACGAAGGAGTCTTCGATTCAACACTTAAAGTTGGCTCATTTGTCTGAGTTGTAGTTACTTCATCCGCTTGTACAACAGAAATTCCCGCAAAAGCCGTGGCTATTGATACAGCAGATACAGTTGCTTTGATCGTTTTCTTTTTCATAATTCCCACCTTTATGATAGAGCATTGAGCAAATTATCACTAAATAATTATAAACATCCGAATTATACTACATTTTACCAACTTTGTAAAGTTGTATCCAACCTTTTAAGAACTAGAATCTAACCTTCTAAGACTGTAGAATAGTCTTACGAGGTGAGCAATGTCAGAATTACAAAAGTATATAAGCAAAAGAATACGGATTTTGCGGATTCAGTCAGGGATGACTCAGGAACAATTAGAAGAAAAAGCAGATCTTGGCACCAATTACGCGTATAAGTTAGAAAATTTAGAGCCCAATATAAAAATTAGTACGCTTGAAAAAATTATAGAAGCCTTAAATGTTGATCTACAAACTTTTTTTGATTTAACACTTAAAGAAGAAAGCACTGACTTAGCACAGCTTATCGACACTATCAAATCTTTACCAGAGTACAAACAAAATAAAGTCATTTCAGCTATTAACACAATTATTAACGAGACAAAATAAAAAGAGTGGATAAGGATAAGTATAAAAACGATTCCTTTCCCACTTTTTTTGTGCCTAAAAATATGGCTATTAGCTATTAGAGCCTGCGATTCTTGGGTAACCAAATGTCATATCGAGGTTATCTTCCTCATAATTCTTGATTAATTCCCAGAAATTTGCAACCGATAACTCTGCAACTGATTCATGCCAATTGAATTTAAAAAACAAATCTAAGAGAAATTTAATTACTTGATGGGTTTTGGCTGTTTGTTCTACAGTATCAAATGTAATCAAAATTTTCTCACACAACGGATCAATTAATTCAATTTCAATACTATCATTTACAAAATTGAATGATACTTCTTGATCTTGATCATTCAAGATTGAAATATACTGATCCTCTTCAAATGTTGAATAAAAACATTCTAATATTAATTTCTTCATTGCGATTAATTAACTCTGAAATATATTGTTGAGTTAAATTAATCACATGATTTTTGTAATTTTTTTCATTAATTTTACCTCAAATTATTTTTTTAAAAAAAGTTTTTTTCATCTATGAATTTTTCACGGTGGCCTCACTCTCTCTAATATTATTATTAAATGATTTGGCTTGAGCATCTGTTACCTCCTTTTTTTAGGAATAAAAAAAGACAGTTCAGCACTGCCTTTCTTTTTTTATCTATACTATTATTATGCCATTTTTCTTTAAAAATAAAGATAGATTTTTCAAAAAAGTACTATAGAATGCTCTTGGCCCCAGAGGATAAATTTTTTGTCTAGGTTTTGGGGTCAGTACATAACAAGAAGATTTTTTTATGTTTTTCTAAGTACGTCTAGACGTTTTAAAACTCATGTTGTGATTGAATTACGTTCAATACTTCTTGCATACTTCCAGCCTTACAATTTGCCTTAGCATTAAATAAGGCAATCGGTTATCGTAATATCCAATAGTAGCAATACCAGCACTAGTTGATGCCTGTATCCCTGAATACGAATCTTCAATAGCAATTGTCATCCGAAACAATATAATCAAAATAATTCTTCAAATCCAGTTTTTCAAGACTTATTTCTATACTTTTTCTTCCTTTCTATGTGAAAATCGCAAGCTTTTCCCACTTTTTCTCAATACTGAAACAACATCTTTCCAGAACTTCAATAATTTCTTTTTGTGTTAATTCATTATTTAACTAAATCTTTGGAGGCAATACGTTTTCAAAGCTACTTTTTTACCATAGATTTTGAGCCTTCAACACATATTACTAAGCCAAAAATGCTCTAAATTTTTGAAATTCTAACAAATCCCACTCAACTTCATCATCATCTTTGACTTTCACAATATCTTCCTCAAAATAACATGGAATAAATATGATTTTCAACTAGTACATGTGTTTTTAACTCCAAACGATTAGACAAACTTGGCTGTTTTATAATATCGTATGTAAATTTTTTCATGTTTGAACTCTCCGCCTTAGATATTCCATAAAAAGTAACCGTATCAACTGCTAATAATGGTTGAGTTAATTTGCAAGAACCGACTCCAGTGAAATGATCCTATCACATTGCCGTGCTTGCTCCATGTTATGTGTAACAACCAAAATTGTTTTACCAAACTGATCTCTCAAAGTTCGAATCAAATCGAATGCTTTTTGAGACATTGCAGGATCTAACGATCCGGTTGGTTCATCTGCTAGGACAATATCTCCGGGCTTTAAAATAGCTCTCACAATCGCAATTCTCTGCTGTTCACCTCCCGATAATTCATTGATTTTACTATTTAACCGATTTTGTAGACCAACAAATTCTAGCGTTTCCTTGATTCTCTGCTCCTTCTCCTGTCTAGAGAAATTCGAAAAAGTCATGGCAAGCATCAGGTTATCTTTCACACTAGATGTAGAAATGAGTGCATTGGATTGAAAAAGATAGTTGATGACATTCCTTCGGTAATGAACTGCTGATTGCGAATTTACCTTAGGCAAAACTTTTCCGTTGATTAGGATTTTACCACTGTCAACAGTATCCAATAGTCCAATCATATTGAGGATAGTCGATTTTCCAGAACCAGAAGGTCCTACTAAAGCTACAAATTCATTTTCCTCAATATCAAAGCTTAAGTCTTTGAAAATTTCTCTTGAACCAAATTGTTTTGATACATTTTGTACTGAAATTCTAGACATGAGATTACTCCTTAAATAATTGTATGATACTCTCTCCTTCTTTACGGAACAAGCTGAAGTAAAGAAGCATTATCTGAAAAGAAAATGTAGCTAGTGTCATGACTATTCCCAACTTAGAACCCACTAAGATAGAAACGATTAGTTCCATCACAGAAAAACTAATAATGAGAGAAAGCACACCAATATATCTTTTCCATGGTGAGAATCCCATAAAGTATTGAACATACAATTTTTCTTTAAATAACAAGCGGTACATTAAGACAAAACTCCAGAAAATAGCCATCATCGTAATTATGATAATCGCTATGATCGTGCCGAAAAGATAAAATGTATAACTCAGATCTTTTTGAAGACCATTGATAAAGTTCTTGACAGTTGTAAAACTCAACCGATTATCCGTTAAATCTGGAAATTCTGTTTCTAAAACGGACACTACCTGTTCCATCGTTTTCCTATCACGAATCTTCAAAAGACCATTATAGCCATTAACAACTAAGTTTGCCGACTCCATGAAGTATAAATTCTCTGGTGTTGAGACAAAAATAACTGGATTCTCACTAGTTGTACCATAAGAAATGGAATCTGACCAAGTAAATATTGGTCGAGACGGTTGATAAACCTTGAACATAAATTTCGGATTTTCTGTGAAATTAGTTTGTAAATCTCCCGGTTTTACAGTGACACTTTCCTGTAAATACGCTTTCATCACCTCAAGTTCTTCTGTATTGAGCGTGTTAGGTAGAAGATAAAGTCGAGTACCATTCCTCATCTCTAGCAACTCTTCATCACTTAGGGGAATACCTAGGTCTTTCAGGTAATTATAGGAGAATTTCAAATACCAAAATGGTTTTTTAGGGACATGCTGGTATGTCCCAGAGACTGCATCAAGGGACTCCTGATTAAGAAATTGTCCTTGGGCAATATAGACACCTGGAAGCTCAGATATACGCTGGTAAAAGTTATACATACTACGCTCAAGGGAATTTGTAGTTCCTGCATATGTACCTACATCATCTCCCTCAACAAAGCTGGATATAACGTACATATCTTCAACATTCTTCCACTCCCTAGATACTTTCATATTATCAATAAACTGATTCATTGGAGCATCTAAAGAGTAACTGACTGCGATTAACAAACCAGCTACCAAGGTATAGAATAACAAGCAGGTTACCATTAAAAGCTTCATTGGTAATCGTTTATGAATTGCGGCTAATGGAGAAACCGAATAAACAATAATCGTTGGAATAATGAATATAAATAGTAGCAACAAGACTGAGAGGCTGACTCCAGCAAAAACTAGAATAAACGATGATAAACCAAAACTAGACCAGCCTGACAACAACCAACTACATAAAGAGATAATTGGAATAATGTAGATTGAAAATAGTAGAGAATTTTTGAAAAAAGCAGACCATAATTTTTTTCTATCCCATCCTAAAAGAATCAATGTTCCGAAATGTTTAAAGGATTGAAGAACACAGATTAAGAATAGGATCAGTAAAATGAAGGCATTTACTAAGATGCTGATAGCAAGTATTATTCCCCAAATTCCCTGATCAGTACTACTTCCAAAACTTTCTTTTGTCAAATCCTCAACAGAAATACCTGACACCTTTGAAAGATGCAACAAAAAGTTATCTCTTGAGACAGCATCGTTGAGACCATTGATATGGTATATCCCATTAATCGTATTAGTGTTTTGGAAAGTATAATCTAATCGTTCAATGACTACAGGTGTGCTAAATAATAAATCTGGAAGCTCGTAAAGCATATTATTTGAGCCTTTGTCAAGTCCAATAGTCATACTATTGTCACTATGAGATAATAAATTTGCAAATTGTTGTTGTGAGACAACTATTTTACCCGTACTTTCAAAATCTGAAAAACCAGCAGAGCTACCAAGGATGTCTATATAAATCCTATTTAGACCTTTTCCTGTATCACTACTTTCAGAACGTTTTGTCCATATGGACAAGTCACTCTGTTCTAAAAAATAATTAAATACATCTTGTGATTGCTCTTTTGTTAACTTCTGAAGATAGACTGTTACGGTCCCAGAATGATGATTATAACTCTGCCATGACTGTTGATACTGTAAACCTGCTAAAAAAATTGCCACCAGAGCAAGTAAGACACTCTGGATGGCAATCAAAAACAGGATTAAGTATTTCATTTTACCTAATAACATGTTTTTGTATGTCATAGGTACTTACCTACAATTCCAGTAACATTCAGCTGTACCAGTTCCGATGAATTTAGAAGCACGTGCTTCTACTCCAGGGGATTTCCAGCCTGAGAATGCCCCGTTAGCAGATGCTGAGTGTTGGTAAACACCAGTCTGAACATTTGAATAGCTCCAAACACCAACAGCACGACCATAATTCCAATAAACTGCAGTACCTTTATACCAAACTGTTGCAGCTGAAACAATCGAACCACCTGCACCAGCTAAAGTCAGTGCAAGTAAAGATGTTGTAATTATTTTTTTTATGCTTTTCTTCATCGTAAAGCCCTCATTTCTTTCACTTAAAATCTAACAATAACAATGACTGCATATAGAGGTATCAACAAATCACACCCTTGTACATTGGAATCCCTTCTTTCTAATTAAAAATTAGATAAAACAGAAATACCATATAGTTAATAGTATTTTCATCATTCAATCAACTAATCAGCCTTCCCAACATCCAGACCATTGGACTTCTTTTGTGATTGCACTCGAATCTCCAATTGTTTATTCTTTTGAATAAACTGTTGGTAAGGAATGGTATTACTAAACATAAAAAAACACCTAGTAATGCAAATGTAACTAATTTTTTTAATTCCACGTTTTTTTCTCATGCAATGAAACCCCTTTCTTTTTTTCCTTGTTTTTTTATTCTAACACATATATATTATTTAGGCAATTATTTTTTTATTGCGTTTTTGAACTTTTTTTATTACCATAAAGAATTTTTTTATTCCTTTAACTTGCTATTTTGAACTAAAAATTTTATAATGAAATTAAGCAAATAGGAAGGTTTATTATCTTTAATGAATACACTCGCAGAGAAATTCAGATTAAAAAGAAAAGAGCTAGGACTCTCCCAACAAACTCTTGCAGAAGGAATTTGTGAACAAAGCCAGATTAGTAAAATTGAGAGAGGACATTTCATTCCCTCTGCAGACCTTTTTGTTCAAACTCTCACAACGACTTGAAGTACCATTAGATTATTTTTTTAATGAACAAATTGAAATTAAATCTAACCTCTCTAATTTCAAGCAATTATCTGCTCGACTATTAGATGACAGAAATTATGAAGATTTGGAATATATTTATAGAATAGAGATTGAACGAAGTACTTTTCTAACACTAGAAGACCGAACTTACCTTGAATGGATTAAAGCTATTATTGACTTCTATCAATATGACAGTAAGTGTGAGGCTATTTCTTCATTGGAAAATATATTATTAAAAGTCTCCTCAAATACTCTGATTTATTTAAAGGTATTGAATACTCTATCTAATTTCTATTCCTTAGTGGGTCGTGAACAAGAATATGAGGCAAACTACTCTCATTTAATGGAGTTATATCAGACAAAAAATTTTGAGCATCAAGAGTTTTTATTTGGCTACATCAGAGTTCGTTACAACTACGCTCACTACCTAGTGTCAAAGGAAAAATATAACGAAGCCATCCAAGAAGCTCTTGAGACGATTGAACTCTGTAAACAAAGACAGACAAGCTACCAACTGGCTCCCCTACTTATTCTTGTAGGAAATGCTGGAGCCAAATTTCTAGACAAAGAACAAGTCAAAAATTATTATATAGAAGCAAGAGAGTTATGTAAGATTTATAACAATCATTTAATGTTGATGAAGATAGAAAATTATTTGAAGGAATTAGATACTGTATAGTTAATCTTGACATTATAGTTTTTCTGAAACGTTAAATAACCTGTAAGGCTGATAGTGATATTAATACTATCAGCCTTATAATTTTTCCATGGTATCTCAAATAACTATACTGATTTTGTTTCTCGTTCTAATTTGGTAACATTTTGATTTCTTGTATTATCAAGTATATTGATAAAATTCTCTAATCTCCTAACCTTATATTCGTAATCATCTATCCATTTAGTCATAAATCTTTGATTTTCTTCGATTTCTTTCTCCACCTGCTCCAGTTTGATAGCTGAAGTCAGGTTCATCTTGGCATAGTCATATTTTGCCAGTTTTCTATTTTCTGGGTCTGAGTTGTTGAGATTGATTAAGATCTCTGCTACCTTGTTAAGATGAGCAACCTTATCCTGCAAATCTGTAATGGTCAAATCCAGCTTAGATTTATATTTTTGTAAAATTAGAAAAAGAAAAAAACAAAATTGTCTTTTTAGTTCTAAATCTAATCAATTTGTTAAATTTATTTTTTTGCTCCTTTAATTGAGGTGAATAGGGAAGAGGAATTACATTTTTTTCTTTATTACGCTCACTATTTTTTTCAAAATGGATCAATAATAATTGAATTATTCGAAGATTTAAGATCTTCTTTTTACATGATCGACTTTTTTTCATCCCTTTACAGTTATGAAATGGCAAATATTCCCAGATTTCATAAATAAAAAAAGGGAATATACTTTAAATTCTAATTATCAAATTGATGATATATTGGAGTATAAAAAAAGAACTTTCCTCCATAAACGGGGGATTGAAGTTAACTGAGAGTATATTTTATTTACATTTTGTTACAAATATGAAGCAGATGAATAAAATGTTTTTTTAATAATAAACTGAACTACACCCCAAAAGTTAGATTTTTTCTGTTTAACTTTTGGGGTGCAGTTTGCTTGGTCCCAGTGTATTCATTTTAGGATAACTTCATTAGTAAACTGATGGATTCATCATTTTTGAGCTCCGATAACAAGCAAATCAACCTTTCATAACCAAGTTCTTTCTTCTGCTTGATTAATGAATTCATCACAGCCACCAAATCCTCTGGCGTAAAATTCCTTAAGTAAAGTGTAACATAACTTCCACTATTAGAAACTAGGCTAACATGAATTGCTTTATGTTCTTTTTGTCTAATTTTCATTCCTCCTGTAGACTCCCTAATATAAAACTCATACACTGTCTTTTTGGGGTAGCAATCAAATGAGTTTTCGAATTCTCTGCGATTTTTATAGAGAATATAGTTAATGAGTGAATAATTTTTTAGAAACATAGTTGTTCCCTCCTTGAGTATTTTTATAATTATAGTATGCCATTTTTTACAAATTATAAAAATAAAAAATTAAAAAAACTGATAACGGTGTTGTTTACTTCTCATTTTTTTTGTACTTATACCTCTTTCTCTCATCTTTCGTTTTTTTGCGATTCTGATTTTTCTGTGTGTTTAGCGTTGACAGAAACGTATGTGTAAGTCACGCTAAACACACAGTGCGAAATAAAAACCGTATAACACAAAAAGAGAGGAAATTTGTTTTTTTATTTTTTTATCAATTTATGGCATACTAAAAGTAACGAAAGATTGATTAAGTAGAGACGTAACTAATTATAGCTACGTTTTTTTATGTTTAAAAGGAGGTAGCTATCGTGGAAACTGCAGGTTTAAGCCGAGTTAGGAAAGAACCAGTTTTTTTGTATATCATTAACTTTAAAAATAAATGTGTAATTAATATAAGAAATGTCAACAGCAGTTTAAAAAGATTTTTTTATTGGAACAAAGTAAAGAATAAAAGTATACAAACGAAAGTAAATAACAAAAGTCAAAAAATCAAATACAAAAACTAGCTTAATTCAGTCGCTAAATTCAAAGCATTTAAACCTGAAAAAGAGTAAAAAGAAAAAACAACAGATTTTTATCTGTAGGATGGAACTCTACATCTTATTTGAATTGAGTCAACTTGTCATGTTGTAAAATGGCTTGGTTATCTTCTTGGCCATCAATTAAGAAGCGCCCTCAGCAAAGGGAAGATACTACATCAGTGAATATAAGCTTAAGTCACTGCACTACTTCAACTTGAATTAAAAAGACCTTAAGAATTTTCTTAAGAACTTCTTTAAAAGTAGACAATATACATATAGAAAGGAAAGAACTATGGCAAAGAAGAGACGTAGTCGTGCTGAACGACGAGAAGCTAAAGAGAAAGCTAAGAAACGACAGATGGATTCTCTAACAACTTTTGAGGGTCGGAAACAATACGTCCAATCAAAAGGATTGACTAATCTAGTCACGCGCTTTAAAAAAGGAAAAGGTATCAAGCGAAATGAATCCAAAAAAACTGGCGAAGATATTTATTTAATTCATACAGACCGAACCTTACACAATTACGCTGGATCCTGGAGCAGATTCGCTTCCTTTGTCGCCGCAACAACTACTGCCGAAGATTTACAAGCTCTTGAGATATCTAACTCTATAGATGGATGGATTGACTTGGTAAATCAATACTTAGAACATTGTAAGAAATCAGGGCTTTCTGCTCCTACTCAGTCAACCTACAAAGCAGCGTTAGCCAAAGTATTGGGTGTATCTTCTACTACTTTTGTTGCAACGGATATTCGATATAGAGCCAACAAAAAGAATAATCGCTTAAAGTCTAACGACGACAGAATGTCTGAAGAAACAAATAATCGCTGGTTTTCAATTGTATCTGCCACTGGGCTACGAAAAAATGAATTAAAAGCAATTACTGGAGACTCACTCTACCAACGAGAGGATGGCCGATACTTTCTTAAAATCATTGGTAAAAAGCATAAAACAAAAGGAGCTAGAGACCGCTGGGTTCCGATTATTACACGAGATCAACAAGAATTAGAGAGGCTTGTTGAAGAATTTAGGCTAGCTGGTAAAAAGCGTGTGTTTCAAGTTCCATCTGCTTTAAAACCTCATAAATATCGTGCTGAATACGCAAAACGTCTTTATCTTCTTGTCGCACGAGATCCTAAAGACATCAAGGATAAAAGGGAAATAATTTATCTAAGAGGGGAATTAAAAGGCGTTGTCCTCGATCGAAAAGCCTGCTTAATTGTATCGCGTGCTCTTGGACACAATCGTCCCGAAGAGTTTCAAAAATCGTATGCATATAAGTTAATCGCACAAGCAAACTAATAAGCACATTTAAAAAATAATTGTATATCTCTCATTGAAATAAATAAAGTAGGGAAAAAAACCTAATTTTTTTCTCCAAACCCTTATCATTACGCGTTTTTTTAAACAATTAAACATTGTGGATTTTTATTGTTTTTTTCAAAAATTTTTTTCCATTTTTTTCACTATTTTTTTAAAAAAAGGCGTTTTTCTGTCAAAAAAATGGCATACCTATATATAGGGAATTTAAATTGAATTAAAAAAATATACTTCCTAACAAAAAAATAATAGTAAGAAGGAAACATTAAAACATGAAAAGGAATACTAAAGTTTCTACTGAACAGAAACATTTAAATGAGAAAGAAATTCAATCTTGTTTTTACTTTAATGAATTCCTTCTGGGGCTTTTGATCGCATGGATTTTTAACTTGGGTGAAAAATCTAATTGTTGACATCGAAAAAAACTGATAGAATACAGCAAAAAGAATCCTGATAAAGTTAAAAAAATTAAATTACAATTCAAATCAGATAGAAGATTTAATTATCCAATCAAGGGAATTCGGAAGACTTGAAATTGGAAAAAAATTTATAAAAAAAGAAATCGGAGATACTGTTAATTATTCCTTACTACAACTGAATCATGGAGGTCTCAATTTTGAAACTCTCTCTATTTCTGCAATACGAAAGAAACTAATAAAAGTTATGACGGAAATCAAACAGCAAACTGGTATTTGGATTATCCCAACAACAATTAGGATTCATCAAATGGAAATCTCATTTACATTTGCTACTGATGCGATTATTCATTTTCAAACAAGAAATTTATTATTGAGGGCTCTATCTAATACATCTCAAGTAAATAAAAAAGTTTATACAAAATGTTCAACTCCCGAAGACCACCATATTCTTTCAAGTAAAAAAAATGAAAACTTGTTGCATGTTCTTTACGATAAAACAGCAAAAGCTGAACATAATAACCAGATTGAATCAAACGTATCTCGTAAATATCGCATCTATAGATACGAAATGACACTGAATGAACAAAAAATTAAAAGTGAATTCAAGAGTACTGACTTGGATAAACTAAACAATGATCAGCTCTATTCATTTGTATATAGTGTAATTGAGAAAGGATTGTGCAACTTTAAGATAATTGTTCAAACTTCAGTAAGAGATACCCAAAATAAGTTGAAAGAATTGTATGAAGAAAAAGGTAAAGATGGATATATAAAAACTTTTTTTGAAACTCAACTAAATCATGCTATGGATTATTTATATCCAATAACATTGGATGAATCTATTTTTTTATTTATTGATGCATCTAAATTTGTAAATCCAAAAAAAACTGTGCAAGAACTAAAAAAATCTGATTAAAGAAAGTAGGAGGAATGATTTGAAAAAAATGAGAGTTATTTTCTTTCTATTATGATTACATGGCAAGTACTATATCTCTTTAGCTTAATGCTAAATAGTCTATATCTTGTTACTATCTTTGACTTTGGTTGTTACAAGAGTAATCAAAATAATAAACTCCATTTTTTTAAAAATCCCTAGTTTTACTAATGAAGAAAAAAAGATAGTTTTATTAATGACGTTAATAAAAATCAAGGATAAAGACATTGGTTCATCCCTGGATTCTTTTTTTAAATGAAATTCAAATAAATACTTCTTCCATTTTAATATAAATTCTGATTAAAAAAAATGGAAAAAGTATTACTACAACAACGTTTTTCCTATTTTTTTAACTCTTCAACCCTTGAAGACTTAAAAAAATCCAAACTAATTAAATTTAAATCTAATAGAAAAGAAATAAACAGGACTATTTATGAATTTATTTATTCCAGACGACGAAATGGTTAGGCAACTTCAATTACTAATATCAGATACTGTTAAAAAAAGAACTGGATAAATTTTTAGATATTAATGAAAATACCAATCATTTTTTAAATAAAAAGCAAACTTGTGAGTATTTGAATATAACAAATAATACTTTAGACAAGTGGATTAAGCAAGGATTGCCTTGCATTAAGATTGGTAAAACTGTTCGCTTTAGCAAATCTGAAATCAATCGCTGGTTACAAAAGCAGTAGAAATTCTATGGTCGTTTGTTATAATGTAACCATGGTATTTTCTAGCTCAATTCAAAAGGAGAATACTATGTCAATTACAAAAACTAAAAACGGAACCTATCGCTTACGTGTCTATATTCCTGAGGATGTGAAGTCTTCACTAGGTGTTGATAAGAAAGTGATTGAAAAACGATTCAAAACAAGGATTGAAGCAAAAAAATATGAACTAGAACTTCAAAATAAGATTGATAAAATTCATAGTGGAGATTCAGTCTCATTAGAAAATAGTGGTTCTATCCTTTTTTCAGATTTCTATCAAAACGTTTGGTGGGAATCCTACAAAGCAGGTCAGACTACTTCTACTGCTAAACCACCTTCTCAAGCAACTATAGTTGGAACAGAAATTGCTTTTAGAAAACACATCTTACCCTTACTTGGGAATTATTCAATAGACTTTCTTAATCAAAATAAGCAAGTTGTACTAAATCTATTGACTCAAAAGGCTGAAGAATATGCAAATTTCAAAGTTATCAGGAGCTACGTTAACTCTATCTTTGACTGGGCAGAAGAATTAGAGTATATCGAAACTAATCGCCTATCAAAAACTATAAGTCGTATCAAAGCCACTAAGAAAATCAAGTTACAGGAATCTAAAAAAGATGAAGATTTATATCTATCTCAAGAAGAACTTCAAGCATGGTTTACAGCTTTTGAAAAGGATTTGGAGACTGAAAAAATTCTATTCAAAGACTATGTTTTGTTCTATACTACCTTCTTTTTAGGAGATAGAAAGTCAGAGAGCTACGCTTTGCAATGGAAACATATTGATTTCAAAAATCAACAAATTCAATTGGTTCAAGCCTTAGATCGATATAAAAATCAAAAGTCAACTAAAGGGAATAAAAAGACGATTTTTTCGATTCCACAAGAACTTACCGACTTGTTAAATTCTTGGAAGAAGCAACAAAAATCTGAACTGGCTTCATTTAACATCATGCAAACTCCTGAACAATATGTTTTTACGTATATTGATACAAAGGGAAATGTAAACAGTTGTCTCCATGCTGATTATCTTAACAACAAGATGAAATCTGTTAAGCGTCGTCATCCAGAACTCGCACATGCAACCCCTCATAAATTACGACATACAGGAGCTACACTCGCTAAACAGGCTGGAACCTCTATGGAAGCTATTTCTGAAGCACTCACTCATAGTGATACGATTACAACTAAGACTTATGTGAACACTTCAAACGTAATCCCAATGGCTGTTGGAGAAATTGCCTTTCGTAATCTTAAAAAGTAATGGTGTGAATTTGGTGTGAAAAGTGGTGTGAATTTTGCTAAAAATCATCAAAAAAACACTCCATGGTGTGAACCATGAAGTGTTTCGAAACGTTGATATAATCGTGTTGATTAACGTTTTGAGAATTGTGATGCTTTACGAGCTTTCTTAAGACCTGGTTTGACACAGTTGGATTTCAGGTACTTTCAGTTTAGCTTTATATCAACCATCATCAAAATCCAACTATTTTTCTTATTTTAAAAAATATGAATAAGTTTGATTGAATGAGGGAATTTCTTTAAATTTTTTCTTAGCACCTATAAGTTAATAATACTATTCTTTAAATTATAGTTTATAATTATCTGATGTTTCAATGACCACAAAACAAAGTACAGCGAATCACTTCCTTTAGTCAAACATATAACTGAACAACATTGTTTATCTTCCTGCACTTTCATATTTTTTTCAATCCTTTTTCTAAAAAAATTGTACGACTGATAATAATCAAAAAAACTGTAAAAAAACTATTTGATAGAAAAAAATAGGTTCAATGTATCTTTCCTAAAAAAATATTAATACTGCAGGATTGGCAATTAATAAATTGGGAACAAATAACATAGTGATCAATCTGTTAATACCTGTAAAAAAATATTATATGGATACTTAGAAATTCCAATATAATTCAAAAAAATACATCTACTTTTTGAAAATTTAGTTGGGAACCAAAAATGAACTAATCGTTATTAGAAACCAAATTGAATAATATATAATACAACCACACATTAAAGAAAGGATATAAAAATAATATTTTTTTAATGAATTTAAATGTACATTTAAATTTCCATAACTTATAAAAAAATGATCGCAAGACCAAAAAAAGTATTCACGAATTGAACTAAATTAAATGATCTAAAAAAATATAGAACAACTGAGTATCAAACGGCCTCAATAAAATTTGATCCAAGTTACCACTCAAAAATATCTGATTCTAAAATTCCCATACTTCTAATTAACAATCCCATCATAACTCCATCTACAATAGTGTAGGAACCTACCAAAAATAAAATTTGATAATAGTCCCAACCATTAAAAGAGTCTATGTTTAAGAAAATCAATCTAAAAAATACAATAGGTAAACCAATCCACAGTATCGACGAAAATAGACCACAAAAGAAGTCAAAATGAAAATTCATATCAGATTTAAAACCAAAATGAAGTAGCCTAAAAATTACTTTTATTCTAAACATTTTATCCTCCCACATTTGAGAAGTGCTCCACTCCTTTTTCTCAATATGAATCTTGATATAATATAAAAAAATGATGCACCAAATCAATTGAATACAAATAATTCTCAAATAGTCTATTAATTTATATGTATCATTACTAAACATCTGAAGCGGTTCATATACTAAGTATTTAAAAGGTAATACATCTAAAAACAGACGAAAATTATTTGAAAAAAACTTAAAAGGCAATAATATTCCTGATAAAAAAACTGAATTACTATTTCTTTAACAGTAAGGACAAAAAAATATATTTTCTAACCAAAAAAAGAAAGCATACCTACACAACATGATATTAAAAAAACCATAGAACCATAGATAGAATAATTGCAATACTTCCTAAAAATAAGAATTTCAATGGTTAATAACTCATTCTTGTAATAAACACTGGAGAATAAAATGACAGGAATGATGATAAATAATAAATGAGCAAGCCTATCTCCAAGCATTTTACAAAAAAATAATACTTATAAAAAAAGTAACAGGTTTTTATTAATATGCTAAAAAAAATTTCCTGAATGAACATCGTCATTGATTTCCCAATCAACTGGATAAAAAAAACAAAAATATGAAAAAAATTATAGTCCCCAAATAGTATTGAACCATTGAGGTAAAATCATATCCTGCTATATTTATCTGGTTACTCTGATATATATACGTCCATAAAAAAATACTGATATCATAATTTGTATACTTGCCTGTAACATTAACAATAGTACACTTGATTTATAGTTCAAAAATAGATCGAAATGATATCAGAATAATAGACATTTCTTTTTTTCAATTGTGCTCCTTTTTTTGTAAAAATAGTTTTGTAAAAATAATTTCTTCTAAAGAAAGATTTGATATTTCAAAATCTTCTATATCTACAAGCTTATTGATTGATTCTAATGTCTCAAAGACAAAAATCTCTAGGTATTTTTTTAGTATACATTCCGATTTTTGTTTGAGAAATGACTACTACTCCTTTAACAGAGCATAACTCTGGTACCAAATCTAATGTCATTTTTTTATCTTTAAATATTTAAAATCAGAAAATTTAGATAAAATAACATCCATTGACTCCTGCAAAATAATTTTTTTCCTTTGTCAATGACGATTAATTCGTCACAAACAGACGAAATATCATCCATATCATGACTCGTTAAAATAATAGTAGTATGACATTCTTCATTCATTTTCTTTAAAAAAATGTTCTGATATCTTTTTTTAGACTGTATATCTAACCCTATAGTAGGCTCGTCTAAAAATAATATTTCCGGACTTGTTAAAGATCTTGCGATAAACTCCATTTTCATTTTTTTGTCCAAGAGAGGGTCCGGACCTGCTGGTAAAGCTGATCTTTTACATTCAACAAATTGCTTAATTCCTGAATTCGTTCTTGTAAAATCGCCGGTTCTACCTCATATAAAGTACCAATCAATTGAAAAATAATCCATAGCCGAAACATCTTGAAATAACTGTAATTTATTTCCTACTACTATTGAAAATTTTTTTCTAAAATTTATACTTCTTTTTAAATGGAATTTCTCCATTCACTTCTAATTTTTCCGGAACTAGGATAAAGAGTCCCAGTCAACATTTTTAATCGTTGTGGATTTACCAGCTCCATTACTCCCAATAAAGCCAACTATACTCCCTCTCTTAATCGTAAAACTAATATCTTGAACAGCTCGAATCGTTATTTGATTACGTTTCAAAAAAATCTCTTGATAAATGGGAGTCTTGAATCAAAAATTATAAAAATTTTTTTAGATAAATTCTGAGCATTAATAACTTTTTTTCACTCATATATCTCTCCTTTCGATAAAATATATTTACTTGTACTTTTTTTCCATACTTTACCAAAATGCTAAAGATTGAGCTAAAATCTTCGGGATGGGTAAAATAATATTTGTCTTTAAAAAGTTTCTCAAAAACCTTCAAGGCGATTATTGAAATCATTAAATTTTTGTATTGTCTAGCTGGTTGAATGTCTCTTTAATATCCATAAACTTTCTCCGTGATTCTTTATTTCACTTTATAAATAGAAGAGTGTCTATATATTTATAGATCCTCAAGAACTTGCATTTTATCAAGTATAAGTAGAATAGTATGTAAGGGTTTACATATTCATATTGTATGATTATTTAAGGAATCCGTCAATTTTTCCACATTATTATATGACAAAATGTATTTTTTTAAAAAAATGCAAAAAAATCTATGAGCAAGATGTTTGACTTCCTTTTTTTAAAGTATATATACTTATATTAACCTTAGAAAAGAAAAAAAATGTTTGAACAGATATTCAATAATAATTACTTTTTTTAAAAATTAAAATTCGAACTTTAAATTTTTTTATCTTTTTTTATATTATTGAGTAACCCTAAATTGCCCAATTTGTAAAATTTAGCTAGACAAAAAAAGACATCCAAGAGAAATTTCTTAAATGTCTGTAAACGTTGATATAAGCGTGTTGATTAACGTTTTGATAATTGTGATGCTTTACGAGCTTTCTTAAGACCTGGTTTGGAAAGTATGGGTTTCAGTTGGATTAAAAATAGCGTCATATCAAGGCTTTTCAGAACGATATCTACTGATTAATTTCATAAGATTTGAATCAATAGATTCTAAATAGGGTAATAGTTTGGGTCTGTGAGCATTAAAATAATACACCTAACTTTGATCACCATTTTTTAGTTATTCACTCTTTTTTCAGATAGTGTTTTTAAAGTTATGATGTAAAATGCCGCAATCAAAACACTATACATCATAATCGGAGGATAGAGAATTAAGGATAGAATCAATCCCACTCCTTTAATTATTAGGTCAGGTATCAATAACTTTCTATATTGTGCGGTAGCTTCAAGTAATTCTTTCTGATCTATATTGGGTTTATCAATTACTTTATGTAAAAACCAGTTTGCTACCGTTGAAATAATAACGATCAGTCCATAAAAGAGCTGTGCCGTATGGTTCATGAAATGACTACTAACGATTCCAGTAGCATAGGGCATAAATGAAACAAAAAACAAAAGAAACAAATTCCACCAAACAATTTGTGGGGAAATTTTCTCAACCTTTTCCCATAGTGTGTTTAGTGCCATCCATAACGATCCTAACCAGAAAAAGGAAAGAAAATAAGCAAAGAAATTTTGCCGTAAATCCCAAAAAGCTTGAAGACTTGGTGTCGTTGGTTTTTCTAATTCTAAGATTAGGATAGTCATTATAATTGCTAGAACCGCATCTGTCAATGCAATTAATCTATCTTTCTTCATCAGATTACATCACCTTTCATTTTGTAGCATTCTATCTCATCGTATAATATTTATTAATCTTAAATATTGGATAGTCACTTCATATTTTGAGTACAAACAAGATACACTAAAAAGCATGTATCTGTCATATTTTTATTTAACTTTAGAAATATTCATCCATCTAATCAATAAATATATCATATTTCACAATAAATGACTACTATCAAAGATACATTTTCCTTCAGATTTCTTCCTTTTTCAACTTGGCTAACTTGACCTGCATTACCTAGGTCGCTTTTGCTTTTAAATTATACTTTTTTTCTTAAACATTTGATACGAGTAGGTATTTCTTGTGAGTAATTTTTCATCAAAAAAATTTCTTAGATAAGTCCTATATATATAATCATGGTAAAGTAGTAAAAATAGTTGTTATCCTAGTTGATTAAAAAAATCTCTGATTTCCTCATCTTTTATAAAATAATATATAATTTTCCCCTCTCTTCTAGTATCCAAGATGTTTTGATTGGCTAGTTTACGAAGATGGTGGGAGGCAGATGCCATACTGAGATTTAGTAAACAGGCTATATCACAGACACAGAGTTCTTCAACAGCAAGGAGATAAAAGATGATATTTATCTGTTTATTATCGGTAAACTTTGATAAAATACGAAGTGATTTTTGGACTTTTTCCTTTTCAAGGTAGTTCGTTGCGGTTGTAACGTTTTGTTGATTAATAACATCCACTTGGCAGATACTATCTTTTTTCATAATTTTTTCTCCTAGCCGAACACAGTCCTTAGCATGTCAAAAACGTTGTTTTCAATCAGGATATATATCCCCAGTCCTAAATAAACACTGGCAATAAACCATCTGCTATATTTTTCCAAAATTTCTCCAACAGAAGGGACTTGTGCCAATTTTTTTGGGCAGAAAAAAACCAAGAGATAAATCATGACTAGAAAAGTAAGTAAAGTTACTATCAAATTCGTTAAATTTAAGGTAGTAAAATATGGGACAAAAACACCAATATTGTCAGCACCACAACTTGCAAAAGTAATCATAGCGACTAGAAAAATCAGGTTTTTATCATCTTTGCGCAAACCATCTTTTGCAATAGCTTCTCCATCAGAATCTCCTAAAAAGCAAAAACTTTGAGTCCTAGGAAAATTGGAATCAAACCGAGCAAAACCTAAAAATCTCTTTACTAGGAATATAATTTAAGACAAATGCAAAAAGTAAACTTAGCAATATTAGACTAACAGAGCCTAGAAATTGTCCTAAATAGATGTTAATGATGTCTTTTTCTGCTTTTTTTCTTTTGGCAAAAAAATAACATTAGGATAATAAGTAAGTCTACGGCTGTCCCAGAATACAGGATTATTGAAGTAACAATATTTTTGAATCATAAAACACCTCATTCAAATATTTTTTTGAATGTATTCTAACATTAAAATTTATAGATGTCAACTTAAAATCCACCAATTAATAATTGCATGTCAATATTTGTATTGTGAAACTAGTTTCAGAAATATATAATCTTAAAAGTATGTCCACTGCCAATGGTTTTTTTCAATATTTAAGAGGAGATTTATAATGGTTCATTTCTATAAATTTATAAACGAGTTATATATTTTTGTTTAACCAATTATTAACTATTTTTTTATCAATAATCACTTCATTAATTTGTACTTTTTTTAATTTTTGATTTATTTTTTTCGTGCATATTTTTATATGAATTTAATTCTAATACATTTTAAATAAAAAAATACGCAATTTTTAATTGGCACTGACCCCCGTAAATGAGAATTAAATAAAAACATCTCCAAGTTGGATTTGGTACAATATAATCAAATGCTCATGGAGGTGTCTTTTTATGGTTAAAAAAAACGTGTGGAGACGGTGGTATTATTGTCAAGAAAAATAGAATAACATGCTATAAAACTGTCGAAATAGGTGGCTTTTTAGGATTTTTAACAGAAATCAGTTCTATAATAAATTAAAAAAATCGTGTTGGTATAAAAATCGTCTACTTCTACCAACACGATTTTTACAAAGAGCCTTTTTTAGACAAAAAAAGACATCCAAAAGAATACTCTTGAATGTCTGTAAACGTTGATAGTATCGTGTTGATTAACGTTTTGAGGCAACTGACGTTGTCAGATTGCGACCACATTTGTAAGCGACTAAAGTCGCGACAACTGT
>BNJV01001463.1_pt1 | contig 37046 bp, 52 predicted proteins | sample 8540591 | NCBI WGS metagenome assembly BNJV01 (sample SAMD00202457, study PRJDB9452) | human saliva metagenome | host: Homo sapiens
CAAAAGATGGCTGCCAGTTTATTCGTAGAAAAGCGGATTCTCCATATGCAAATCTTCTTTCTGTTAACCCTGGTGATGAAAATAAACCAGCTATTCAAAAATTAGCGAAAGCATTACAATCTCCAGAAATTAAGAAGTTCATTGAAGAGCATTATAATGGTGCGATTATTCCAGCATTCTAATTGATTAATTGCCTGCTCGTGAATGTAGTGACCCCGAAAAAGTTAGACTTTTTATTTCCGAGTAACCTAAACTGGTTGCTCGGAATTTTTTTATGTTGCAGTAGTAGCTAAACGATAGTCAATTGGACTTAGCCAGTTCAATCTTTCCTTAATTCGTTTAGTATTGTAATACATAATATAGTTTTCAATCGCCATTTTTAACTCAGCATAGCTATGAAAAGTATTGCCATAATACATCTCTTGTTTTAAGATGGCAAAGAAATTTTCCATTGGTGAATTGTCGAGACAATTACCTTTTCTAGACATACTTTGGAATATATTATGCACTTTTAAATTATGTTGATACGCTTTCATTTGGTAACCCCAACCACGGTCAGAATGAAATGTCCGCCGATACTTAGCATCAGCAGTCTTTTCAATCGCCTGTTGTTGTGCTGAAAGTATAGCCTCAGCTGATGGTGTAGGACTTATACTAAAACTGATAATTTCAAGATTATATAAATCCATAAATGGATCTAAGTATAGTTTTTCTAACTTTCAAAGCACCATTTGCATCTAATTCATAATACTTAAATTCACTTGTATCTGTAGTAATTTTTTGATGTGGTTGATTACAATGGAATCTACGCTTAATGCGATTAGGTGCAATCCGTCCTCTAACGCCTTTATATGAGTTATATTTTCGGCTCTTACGAGAAAATGCTATTACTTGCAAATTGAACTTTTGCATAATTCGTTGCAATCGTTTCTTATTAATAACAATACCTCGTGATTGTAACAAGGGTAACAATCTTCTATATCCATAGTGGGGATGGTCTTTACGAATATCTTCAATAGCTATTCGTATTTGTAGATCTGGATCTACTTGGTCAAAAGCGCTGTTGCCAGTACATATATGTTGCTTTTTGGAAAACGTAAGGCAGCAAGAATCTCAGTTAGTTTGAATTCTCTTCGGAGACTGCTAATGATTCTTGCTGCTCTTTCATTTTTCGAGCGTCCTCGATGCGCAATCTCCTCAATTCTTTTTAAATAGGCGTTCTCTATTTGAGCATAGCGTAATTGTTTTTTTCCAGTTCTAAAAATACGAGCTTGATCTGGTGTTAATTCTTTTTTTCTTCTTTTTGGTTACGAGATTTAGTATGTGTGCTAATCTTTGCTTTTTTTCATCTGTTCGACTCATGGTAGGTATTCGTCCTTTCGGTCGCTCGACAAAAAGCATTGGTCCCATATTTCATAAACTCCGATTTCCAGCGAGCTATTAATGAAGGATTATTCAGCCCGTATTGTAATGCAATTTGCCGATACGATAATTCACTAGTTAAGTATGACTCTACCACAGCTAGCTTAAATTCTGAAGTATATCTTGTATTATTTCGCTTTCGACACAAACCATCTTTACCAAATTCTTTAAATGCACTAATCCAACGACGAACTTGTGATGTAGTCTTTAAACCATATTTCTTAGTTAAATACTCATATCCACCCTCGCCATTTAGATATGCGGTAACGACTTTTTAATTTAAATATAAGGCTATATTTTGCCATAGAAAAACCGACCTCCTTAACGTTAAGATTTTTGGTCTAACATTAAGGGGTCGGTTCATGCATGGTGTGTTGTAATATGCCTTTTTTAGATATAACTCTAATTCTAACTCTATATGTAAAGTGACTGTTATGAAATGGTCTCTTATTACTAAAAATAGCTATTAGTTGATTGTGTATCAAATCAACTAATAGCTATTTTTGTATATTTCTCAAGAAAGAGCCTTTATTTATTAAACATCAATAGGTTTGGCATATTTTTTCTGTATGAATGGGTACATATCAGAGGAGATAACCTTATTTGGCAATAAATTTATTTCTATAGTGAAAGCTAACAAACCTTACATTACTAGATATGAGTTTTGTGTTATACTTTTATATAGAATAATATCGAATTAATAGAAGGCTAGTTGGCACATTAGTTGTGGACTAGAGATTAGAATGAAAGATAAGACAGTATTACCAATCGAGGAACAATTAAATAGATTTCTTCAATCGAAATGTCTTATCCCTGGTGGCCTTGGCTTGTGGGAAACATATTTCCGCAAGATTTGTACGGCTTGGGGCGAGATCAATGGTGAAATTCGACCACAGCATATTATAATCTCCGCTGATAATGGTTGTAATATGGAGGGCTATGTAGGCTATAACTATGAGGTGACGCAAAAGCAGTCTCGCAATATGCTCTTAGGCCGTTCGTCGGCAACACAATTTTGTAACTTTAACAACATTCCCTATGAAGTTGTAGATGTAGGAATTGCTTCAGATGATGGTATCGGCGTGGATCACAAGGTCGCAAAGGGGACAAAGAATATTTTAAACCACCCTGCTATGACTGAGGCTGAGTTTAACCGTGCCTTTCAAGCAGGCTATGAACGAGTTGAATATTATGTCGAAAAAGGGATAAATCTATTTTCCTTTGGTGAGATGGGGCTCGGGAATACGACAACCTCTGCTTGTGTGTTGTCTGCATTGACGGGTGCAGATCCAACTGAAACGGTCGGACCTGGTTCTTGGCCGAATAAACCAGATTTGATGAAGCGTAAAATTGATTTTGTCCGTGCTGTACTAGATACACATAAGGTTCGTATCGTTTCTAACAGTGAAGCTGAACGAGTTCGTAAAATAGTAGCCCATGTAGGGGGCTTTGATATAGCTGCTATTCTGGGAGCTATGTTAGCATGTGTTGATTTTAAAAAGCCCTTTGTTATTGATGGCTTTATAACAGCTGTGACAGCAGCTTGTGCAGTACATATGAATGATCGCGTTAAGGAATATGCATTGCCATCTCATCATTCTCGCGAAAAAGGTACTGAGCTTGCTTTGTCTGAGGTGGGGATTACACAAGATATGGTACCTATTCAAGCTCAAATGTCGATGGGTGAAGGTACCGGCGCCATCTTGATGGTACAGATGTTAAAAACCACACAGTACATGTTTGTACATGTGGGGACCTTTGCAGATTTGATGAAATTATAAGGAAGAAGAATGAAACTAAATAAATACTTTGATATACATTTTGAACGAGCCGATGATGCAACTATCGCTAAAAGGTTGATAGGTGGGGCTAAGATTAAGGGACCTGCTTTGGTTATCCTGATCCTCTCCATGTTTATTGCCTCTATTGGGTTAAATATGAATAGTACGGCAGTTGTTATTGGTGCTATGCTTATATCGCCGTTGATGGGACCTATTCTAGCAACTGGTTTTGGCTTCGCTACGCTTAATTTTACAGTTGTAAAAAGTGCTATTTTAAGATTGTCTTTACAGATTACGATTGCTGTTTTGGCATCTGCTTTATATTTTTATATTTCCCCAGTTCAGACGGTTACATCTGAACTATTAGCGCGTACAGAACCGAATATTTTTGATGTATTCATTGCTATATTTGGTGGGTTAGCTGGGATTATTGGTCAAACGCGTAAGGCCTTAGATAATGTCATACCAGGGGTAGCGATTGCGACTGCACTTATGCCACCACTGTGTACGGCAGGATATGGACTGGCTAATGGAAATTGGCACTATTTCTTTGGGGCTGGTTATCTATTCTTTATAAATGCATTTTTCATCTTCTTTGCATCTTTTATTGTTTTAAAAGGTGTATATAGTTTGCCATCCCATAAGCAAGCAGAAGAGATTAATCGTCGTAACCAGCTAATATTTCTCGTGATTGGTCTTATTATGGCTATACCAAGTATTTATGCAGGCTATGATATGACCATCAAGTATTCTGAGTCAAATCATATAGAGCAGTTTATTAAGAATGATATTAATCAAGAGGGACGTCGACAAGTGATTGATTATTCATTGGACCAAACGAATAAGCTAGTAGACATAGTAGTTATAGGAGCTCCTGTGACTTCAGAGGAGCAAGCCCAGTTGGATGACAAGTTACAGAAAGATGAGTACTTGCAACCTTATACATTACGATTTGTTAATAGCGTAGATGAGCAAAAATCTACTATGGATAAGACGAACTTGAATAAATCTTCAGAGAATCTTGGAACATATAAAAACTTGAGTAATCTGTACCAGCCGACTTATCAATTAGTAAGTGAAACTATAAATACTATGAAAACGACAGAAGCTGAAGCGAAGGCATTATTCCCGTTTGTAAGCAAAGTGGAAGGCATGCCTTTGATAGACAATTTAGAACAGCTTAAAGCGAATCGCTATATGGTGATTATCTATACCACGTCCACTGTATCTGATGCAGATTCGGAACGAATAAAAGCTTGGTTAGAGGCTAAATTATCAGCACCTGTAACTATTTCTGTGGAGCAAACAACGTCAACTTTATAATTGAATCTTTTGATTTTGATTAGATTGTTTATTATATAGAGCGATATTTATAACGGTACTAAGTTTGATTTTAGCTATTAGGTATATTACGTAGTAGTGCGGGGAACCATCTTAGTACCGTTTTATGTACTTGGCATAGCTAAATGTAATTACTCTTATCTTGCTATAGATTAAGGTTATATTAATTGATATATAAAATCTATTATACAAGTGGGAATTAAATTATTATACTTGCTACATCGAAATTATTGAATAATCAAATATAGATACCAGATAAGAAAAAAATAGATTTATTACAATATCTACGTGTATTGTATATAATGGTGCGATTATTCCAGCATTCTAATTGATTAATTGCCTCACTCGTGCATGGTGTGGTGTAATACGCTTTTTTTAGATATAACCCTAACTATATATGTAAAGTGACTGTTATAAAATAGTCTCTTATTATTAAAAAAATAGCTATTAGATGATTGTGTATCAAATCAACTAATAGCTATTTTTTTGTATATTTCTCAAGAAAAAGCCTTTTATTTTATTAAACATCAATGGGTTTGGCATATTTTTTTCTGTATGAATGGGGCGTTTCATTGGTAGCCATTTTAAATATTTTGCAGAAATAACTAGTCCGATTATATCCAAGTGTTTTACTTATTTGATTAATCGTTAATTGTGAGTAGGCTAGCAATTTCTTTGCTTCTTGTATGCGTAGTAGTGTTATGTATTGCACTACTGAGAGCCCTGTGTCATCTTTGAAAATTTTAGAGAAGTAGGACTCGCTTAAATGAATATGTTCTGAAATTCTCCTTAGAGATACACGTTTGCTCAGGTTTTTTTCTATGTATAGCATAGCTTTTCGAATCTCTGGACGATTAATAGGTCGTTCAGTTTCTACGAAGTCTGGCAATTGTTCATAAGGCATTTCTTCGGCTATGACATCGTTAAATGGAAAATAATGCTCTACTAAGATCCGCAACACCTTTGTAGCACTGTAAATTTGTTCAGCAGTCAGAGTGGGTAATGCTAGATACAAGGCACGAAGTTTAGTGTCATGGTGCCAGTCTGTTTGGGTCGGTAAAATTGGCTTAATAGTTGTATCTTCTGTTTTTGTTTGTCCTGCCATGATGAAGCCTAAGATGGCACCATCTTTCATAATCGGCACAGAAAAATCTATGAGTCCCATATGACAACGGTATGGGCAGGAAGATAGTTCTTTTGTAGCATCTAGTCCGCCATATAAGTCGCATTGATTACAACGTTTGGCATAGGTTGAATTGCGCCTAACAACTTTGCAAAATGGAGAAAAGTTATACTCCTGAGATAACACTTTTCCACGATTATTTACAAAAATTGCCGCAATTTTTGTTATATTTGTGAAATCACGCATGATTTCGTTAATAAGTTTTGTATCTGTTGTGGTACAAATCATATTGGAGTCTCCAATCACAAATGTGTTAAGAGGTCTAGAATACACACCAATTTAATAGCTCTACTTGCTCTCTATCTAATATGCTGGCTCTAAACCTAAAAAAAGAGAAAAAGTGACATATTAAATAAAAATTCATATACATATAATTAGAGGTAATTACTCTTACGTATTCACCTTTTATATGTAGGAGTATAACAAAAATTTTAGTATTTTTGATAATAGAAAAAAATCATATTTTTACAAATATTCATAAAAAAAGTTATATTTGAAAGTTTCTATAATAAAGATATAGATATCCATATTATTTCATAAATTTAGAAAGGATTGAGCCCAATGAATAATGAACAATAAAGCATCTCTATAAATTTATGGATATGGGAACTTTAGTCGTTTATATATTTGAGTAAATACTGAAGTTACCTTACGTTACACATAAGGAGGGTATTATGGCGACTACATGTGGATTAACCGAATTTGTGGGTACTAGCAAAACAGGTGATACTATAGGTCTCGTAATTGCTAATGTTGATCAACAAGTATTAGATGCGATGAAATTAAAGAAAAAATATCGTTCCATCGGTATTTTAGGTGCGCGTACTGGTGCAGGTCCACACATTATGGCAGCTGACGAAGCAGTAAAAGCAACAAATACAGAAATCGTTAGCATCGAATTACCACGTGATACTAAAGGTGGCGCAGGCCATGGTTCATTAATCATCTTTGGTGGTGATGATGTATCCGATGTAAAACGAGCTATTGAAGTGGCATTGGCTGAAGTGGAACGCACCTTTGGCGACGTATACGCAAACGATGCTGGTCATATTGAGCTTCAATATACAGCACGTGCTAGCCACGCGGTAAATGCAGCATTTGGCGCTCCTGAAGGTAAAGCCTTTGGCCTTATCGTAGGTGCTCCAGCAGCGATTGGTGTAGTGATGGCCGATGTAGCTGTTAAATCTGCAAACGTTGATGTAATTGGTTATGCATCACCTTCTGCAGGTACAAGTAATTCTAATGAAGTAATTTTACAGATTTCTGGCGATTCTGGGGCTGTGCGACAAGCGGTTATTTCTGCTCGTGAAGTAGGTAAACAATTGCTCGGTACTATGGGTGACGAACCAGTGAACGGAGCCCCTTCCTATATCTAATCTGAAAGGATGGTATGCCCTATGAAATCAAAACGTTTCGAAGTCTTAAGTCAACGTCCTGTTAATCAGGATGGTTATGTAAAGGAATGGGTAGAGGAAGGTTTTATAGCCATGGAATCTCCTCAAGATCCAAAGCCTAGCCTCAAAATCGAAGGCGGTCGCATCGTTGAACTCGATGGTAAACGCCGTGAAGATTTTGATCTTATCGATACATTTATTGCGAACTACGGTATCGTTCTCGATGGTGCTCAACAAGCGATGGCAATGGACTCAAAAGAGATTGCTAATATGATGCTTACACCATCAGTGCCTCGTGAAGAAATCGTTAAGATTTGTAAATCTATTACCCCAGCGAAAATGCTGGAAGTTGTTTCTTGCATGAACGTTGTTGAAATGATGCAATGTATGCAAAAAATGCGTGCTCGTCGTACAATGGCTAACCAAGCCCATGTAACGAACGTAAACGACAACCCAGTACAAATCGCAGCGGATGCTGCAGAAGGTGCGCTTCGTGGGTTCGCAGAAGAAGAAACAACAGTTGCAGTTGCTCGTTATGCACCACTTAATGCGATCAGCTTACTTGTAGGTTCTCAATGTGGTCGACCAGGCGTATTGACTCAATGCTCCTTGGAAGAAGCAACAGAATTGGAACTTGGTATGCGTGGCTTCACAGCTTATGCAGAAACTATTTCTGTATATGGTACAGAAGATGTATTTACTGATGGTGATGATACACCTTGGTCTAAAGGCTTCCTCGCATCTGCTTATGCATCTCGGGGCCTTAAAATGCGCTTTACTTCTGGTACAGGTTCTGAAGTACAAATGGGCCAAGCAGAAGGTAAATCTATGTTGTACCTTGAAATCCGTTGCCTATACATCACAAAAGGCGCTGGCGTACAAGGTATCCAAAATGGTTCTGTAAGCTGTATCGGTATTCCAGCAGCCGTACCTTCTGGTATCCGTGCTGTATTAGCAGAAAACCTTGTAGCAGCTATGCTCGACCTTGAATGTGCATCTAGTAATGACCAAACATTCAGTCACTCCGACTTGCGTAGAACAGCTCGTACATTGATGCAATTTGCACCTGGTACTGACTTCATCTGCTCTGGTTATAGTTCTACACCAAACTATGACAACATGTTCGCTGGTTCCAACTGGGATGCAGAGGACTATGATGACTGGACAGTTATTCAACGCGACCTCAAGGTAAATGGTGGTCTTATTCCTGCTCGCGAAGAAGAAGTCGTAGCAGTACGTAATAAAGCGGCGCGTGCATTACAAGCTTTGTTCAAAGCCTTAGGCTTACCTCCAATTACAGATCAAGAGGTAGAGGCTGCTACCTATGCGAATGGTTCTAAAGATATGCCTCCTCGGGACAAGGTTGCAGATATTAAAGCGGCTCAAGACTTGTTGAATCGCGGTGTTACAGGTGTTGACTTCGTAAAAGGCTTAGCTAAAGAAGGTCATCAAGATGTAGCACAAAGTATTTTGAACTTATTAAAACAAAAAATCTCCGGCGATTACTTACAAACATCGGCCATCTTTGACCGTGATTTCAATGTTATCTCCGCGATTAACAATAGAAATGACTATCAAGGTGTTGGCACAGGGTATCGTGTGGAAGGTGAAGATTGGGAACGTATTAAAGATATTCCAAACGCCATTGATCCACGGGATATATAAGGAGGTGTCATGATGGCTGAAATTAACAGAGATGTATTACGTTCTATTATCCTAGACGTTTTACAAGAAATGGGTGGTGTTCATGAGGCACCACAATTCAAGGCTAGTGTTGGTGAAAGCACAGCACCAAGTGCGGCTCCTAGACATGAAGAACCAACTGGTGATGATAGCTGGCTCCAAACTGGTGGACCTGCACAACCTGGTACAAGTGCTGATGAAGTAGTCATCGCTGTAGGCCCTGCTTTTGGCCGCAGTCAACGACAAACCATCGTTGGTGTACCGCATCAAGAAGTAATTCGCCAATTAGTAGCTGGTATCGAAGAAGAAGGTTTAAAAGCTCGTGTAATCCGTGTATATCGGTCCTCTGACGTAGCGGCTGTAGCTGTTGAAGGTGATTCTATTTCTGGTTCCGGTGTATGTATCGGTATTCAATCTAAAGGTACAACCTTGATTCACCAACGGGATTTACAACCACTTTCTAACTTGGAATTATTCCCTCAGGCACCGCTATTAACAGCTGAAACATACCGCGCTATCGGTAAAAATGCTGCTAAATATGCTAAAGGTGAATCCCCAACACCAGTACCAACCTTGAATGATCAAATGGCTAGACCAAAATATCAAGCATTATCTGCATTGCTTCATATTAAAGAAACTAAGCATGTAGTTAAAGGTAAGCCAGCTGATGAAGTCCGTGTCACTGTATAAGGAGGTTTACTATGGCTAATGAATTAGAAACCTTAATTCGTCAAATCGTTTCCGAATTAGAGGGGGCAAAAAGTAATGTAACACATTCCACTGCCCCATATACAACAGCTACTGTAGATAGAGATGTTACAGTAGAAGATTATCCAATTGCAAAAAAACACCCAGAGTGGATTGATCTTGGACAAGGTCGTGATTTGAGCCATATTACGATGGATAACGTAATGGCAGACACATCACAATGGATGATTTGAAAATTTCTCCATCCATTTTGAAAGCTCAGGGTCAAATCGCTAAGGCAGGGGGCCGAGATCAAATTGAACTCAATTTCTCACGTGCCGCAGAAATGACTAAAGTCAGCGATAAACGCTTACTTGAGATGTATAATGCACTTCGCCCATATCGTTCTTCTAAACAAGAATTGTTAGATATTGCAAGCGAACTCGATGGCCTAGGGGCTCCAATTTGTGCAAATTTTGTGCGAGAAGCTGCAGAGAATTATGAACGACGTAAAAAACTGAAAGGTGATAATTAATCTATAGGAGATGTCATTATGAAACGAATTGTTGGCATCGATATCGGAAACTCTACAACAGAAGCGGCCTTGGCCGAAATTCATAGCAATGGGGAAGTAAAGTTTTTATCCTCTGCTATTGCTAGTACGACTGGTATTAAGGGAACACGAGAAAATATCATAGGTCTCATGGATGCTCTTAAATCGCTAATCAAGTCTGCTAATCTTACACTGCGAGATATTGACTTAGTTCGCATTAATGAGGCTACACCAGTTATTGGTGATGTGGCTATGGAAACGATTACTGAAACGATTATTACAGAATCGACTATGATTGGTCACAATCCTAAAACACCAGGTGGTTTAGGCCTTGGGGTAGGCTATACGGTTCCTATTGAACAACTTATCGACAAGCCGCAAGGTCAGCCATACATCGTGGTAGCTCCAAAGATTATTGATTTTGAGGTTATAGCAAAGCTTATCAATGCATACTGTCAACGAGGGTATGATATTCGAGCTGCTATCCTTCAAGCCGATGATGGGGTGCTCGTCAACAATCGATTGGATAATAAAATTCCTATCGTAGATGAGGTTGCATATATCGATAAAATTCCAATGGGTATGCTTTCTGCTGTAGAAGTTGTAGAACCGGGACAAGTGGTATCACAATTATCAAATCCTTATGGGATTGCCACTGTATTTGAACTTTCACCAGAGGAAACAAAGAATATTGTACCCATTGCTAGAGCCCTCATCGGGAACCGTTCTGCTGTAGTCATTAAAACACCGGCAGGGGACGTTAAAGAACGGGTAATACCGGCAGGTTCCATCATTGTTATGGGAAATGACAGAACTGTATCCGTTGATATATCTGCAGGGGCGGAAAGAATCATGGAAACCCTTGAATCTGTCCATCCAATTGAGGATATCAGTGGTGAACCAGGGACGAATGTAGGTGGCATGCTTGAAAAGGTTCGCCTTACAATGGCGCAATTGACAAATAAATCACCAAAAGACGTATATATTCAAGATTTACTAGCTGTAGATGTGGCTGTTCCTATTAATGTGAAAGGTGGGCTTGCAGGTGAGTTCTCTATGGAACAGGCTGTAGGCATTGCCTCTATGGTTAAGTCAGATCATTTACAAATGGAAATTATCGCAAAGCAGGTAGAAAAAGAGTTAGGCGTACCTGTTGAAATCGGCGGTGAAGAGGCTGAATCAGCTATTTTAGGCGCTTTGACTACACCAGGGACAGCCAAACCAATGGCTATACTCGATTTAGGAGCGGGTTCTACTGATGCATCTATCATCAACCAAGAAGGGAAAATTAAGGCCATTCATCTTGCAGGGGCAGGAAATATGGTAACCATGTTAATCAACTCCGAACTTGGTTTAGAGGACATGCATATTGCAGAAGCCATCAAACGAGATCCATTGGCTCAAGTGCTTAGTGTATATCATATTCGTCACGAAGATGGAACGGTGCAGTTCTTTAATGAACCACTTTCTGCAGCATTGTTTGGTCGTGTTGTTATTGTCACTCCTGATGGGCTCGTTCCTGTAGAGCGAGATATCCCTCTAGAAACAATTAAGCGCGTCCGTCAAACGGCAAAGAAGCGGGTATTTGTAACAAATTCTCTCCGTGCCTTGGCATCTGTTAGTCCTACTCATAATGTGCGAGATATACCATTTGTCGTTATCGTTGGTGGTTCTGCATTAGACTTTGAAATTCCTCAACTCGTAACCGATGCACTTTCACAATATGCATTAGTAGCAGGTCGAGGTAATATTCGAGGCGTTGAAGGGGCACGAAATGCGGTAGCAACAGGATTGGTATTATCCTATGCACAGAAGGGAGGACTATGATGGACCAAAGTATCGTCAGTAAGCCAACCATATTGTTGTATGCCACACAGCATATCAGTGAGGATGTACTAAAACCCGTTCTATATGGTATTGAAGAGGAAGGTCTACCTGTTGTCATTGAGTCTCATAGTGGTACTCATATGGTATTGGCTGATCTAGCATCTCGTAATTCAGCTTTATCTGTAGGTATAGGCGTTGATGAACAGGCTATTGTATTGACCTATAAAAATATACCAGCGCATCAATTTATCTACCGACTTAGTGGTTATAGTCAATATCCAGATAGCTTACGTACATTAGGTGTCAATGCAGCTCGTCTTGTAAAAGGAAATCCTTTCGTTTCTGATGAACGATTGGAAGTGGCCTTTTAAATATAACTAACTTGAGAGGTGGTGCATATGGCTATTTATACAAAAACTGGTGATGCAGGTACAACAGCTTTATTTGATGGGACACGGGTACCTAAAAATTCACTTCGTGTGGACACATATGGAACCTTTGATGAATTAAATGCACAGGTTAGTGTATGTGAGAAATTGGTCGTCTCACCAGACAATAAGCATGTGCTTCACACATTACAACATCAGCTCTTCCGCTTATGTGCGGAGGTAGCAACGCCTCATGTAGAAAATCTTAGTGAAAGCAGCAATTTGATTTCACAACAAGATATAAGCGAATTGGAACACATGATTGATGACTATACAAAGAGATTGCCGCAGCAACATAGCTTTATATTAAGCGGAAATTATCTATCTGCTGCAGAGCTACATGTGGCGCGCACAATCTGTCGTCGCGGTGAACGGTTGCTTATTAGCTTAGGCTCTGTAGAACCAATTCGCGATGAGGTTCGTAAATTTATTAATCGACTATCTGATGCTCTGTATATCATGGCTCGCATGGAAGACTATGTACAATTTGTAGAAACAATTGTAGAACGCGTTTCAGAACGTGTAGCAACTAGTCCTGCGGAAATACTGATAGAAACCAATCAATGCGTAGGTAATATAGAGCATACTACTGAAAATGGCGTTTATGATATGACAACTGGAACAGAGTTAGAGCATATTATGACGAAGCTTTCACAAACGGCAATGGACTACGCTCAGTCCATAGACGTACCTATCGTTGTATCTATAGTAGATGCAAATGGTATATTAATGTATTTCCAACGTATGTCAGATGCATTGCTCATTAGTAACGACATCGCACAGGCAAAAGCGTATACCGCAGTGGCGCTTAAATCAGCAACTCATGAAATACATCCAAGCGCACAGCCTGATGGTGACCTATTTAATATAGAATCCATGGTAAACCGTAAAATCTGCACCTTTGGTGGAGGATATCCAATCATCATGAATGGAAAGATTGTCGGAGGACTTGGCATTAGCGGTGGTACCGTGGCACAGGATATGGACATTGCATCTCACGCATTACAATCTTGTTAATTTAATGAGGTGAAAACAATGGACGTAACACAAATGTATATTAGTGAATTTGTTGGTACAGCCGTTTTAATTGCATTTGGTAATGGTACAAATGCATCAATTCTGTTAAAGAAAACAATAGTAAGTGCTTTTGGTACTAACTGGTTAAATATTATTTTTGGATGGGCTTTTGCCGTAGCCTTTGGTGTGTATGTTGGGATTACACTTGGTGGTCCCGGCCATTTGAACCCAGCTGTTACCTTTGCCCTTGCTGTGGCGGGTATATTTCCTTGGGATCAAGTGGTTCCAATGTCTATTGCTCAAATTGCTGGTGGTTTTACAGGTGCTGCCATTGCTGCACTATTCTATTATCCACACTTTAAAGTAACCGGTCCTGACGAAGGTAACTGTGTAGGAATTTTTGCAACAGGTCCAGCTATTGATAATAAACCTTTCAATTTGATATCTGAAATTATAGCAACGTTTATGTTTATGTTAGCTATTCTCTGTTTAGGTAAAATGGCTGATGGTTTAGCACCTATGGTCATCGGTATCTTGGTAGCATCTGTTGGTATGTCCTTTGGTGCAACAACAGGATATGCGTTAAATCCAGCGCGCGATTTTGGTCCACGCTTAGCATATTTCTTACTACCGATTCCTAATAAAGGAACTGCGAACTGGCAATATGCATGGGTACCATTTATTGGTCCGTTGATTGGGGCAGGCTTGGCAGTATTATTCTTCCAATTAGTGGCGCCTTAATTATAGCTAGAGTATATAAAACAAGGACGAACTATGGTGTGTTGATATAGTTTAAAGAATACATATTGAATTAGGAGGAAATTATATGGCCTTTCAAGAGGTAATTGATGCAAAACAGCGCATCATACAAGAATTTGTACCCGGAAAGCAGGTTACGATAGCACATGTTATTGCCAATCCTAAGCCTGATTTATTTAGAAAAATGGGGCTAGAGGAAAAAGGGCGCAATGCCATTGGAATTCTTACCATAACACCTGGCGAAGGGACCATTATTGCAGCCGATATTGCGAGTAAATCTGGTGATATCGAAATTGGTTTCATCGATAGATTTTCGGGGGCACTTCTTATAACTGGTGATGTATCTGCTGTTGAATCTGCATTGCGTAGTGTAATTGAAGGATTGCAACGCATATTAGGATTTTTCCCAACAGATTTAACAAGATCCTAATGAAAGGATAATTATGAGCACTGAAAAGAAAGAAAAGCGTATCCTTCTAGTAGGACGTAGCGGTTGTGGAAAGACTACATTAGCAGATACGATTACACATGGCTCGGCCACGTATCATAAGACACAAGCGATAACGCGCGTGGGAAACTTCATTGATACCCCTGGAGAATACATGGAAAATCCTAATTATTATCGAGGCATTATCTTGCACGCCTATGATGCGGATTTAGTGATTTTCATGATTCCTGCAGGTGATGAAACAACCATATTCCCACCAAGCTTTGGGAACTCCTTAAACCGCGAGGTTATAGGTGTTGTATCAAAGGTGGATACGGGTAAAGATATAGAGGCGCCTCGACGCAATCTCAAATTAGCGGGAGCTACTAAGATTTTCGAAATATCAGTTCACGACAAAGAGTCGTTAAAACAATTATGTAACTACATATACGGTTAGTTGAAAGAAGGTTTTTCCATGGACAAAGGTTTTGAAGAACAAGTTAATCAATTTATTTTAAATAAGGCGATCATTCCAAAAAGCTTGGGTCTATGGGAACGATATTTCAAAAAAATGTGTCTTGCTTGGCAGGATATGAAACCTGAAATTCATGCTCAGCATATTATCTTTTCTGCAGATAATGGTATTTCTGTAGATGGTTTAATCGGTTATAACTATGAGATTACCCGTAAACAATCTCAGAATATGATTGATGGTAAAAGTACAGTTGCTAATTATTGTATTTTTAATCATATTCCTTACGAAGTGGTAGATGTAGGCATTGCTTGCCCCCGAGGTATTGGGGTCAATCGAAAGGTTGCTCAAGGCACGAAGAATATATTAGATGGTGCTGCTATGAGTGATGAAGAATTTGACCTAGCATACCAAGCGGGATATAACCGCGTTGTCTACTATGCAGAATCGGGAATTAATCTATTTTCCTTCGGAGAAATGGGTGTTGGTAACACGACTACGTCAGCAGCTGTCTTAAGTGGTCTTACAAAGCTAGACCCACGGATAACCGTAGGTCCTGGATCCGGTCCTGAGGACGAAGCGTACATGAATCAAAAACGTGAGTTTGTGCGGACTGCACTATCTCATCATAAGGGGCACTTAAATAGTCCAAAAGAAGTAATTAGTCGCGTAGGTGGCTTTGATATAGCCGCTATTACAGGCGCTATGGTAGCTTGTACAGACCTACATATTCCATTTGTAATCGATGGATATATTACAGCAGTTGCAATGGCTTGTGCTACTCAAATGAATGGAGAAGCTCCATTATACGGCATTCCATCTCATTATTCTCGCGAGGTAGGGATGGCCGCAGCATTGGCTTATGCAAATATTCGTCTTGATGAAGTTCCAATCCATGGACAAATGGCATTAGGAGAAGGAACTGGTGCTGTACTAATGGTACAACTACTTAAAACAGCACACTTTGCCTTTATGAATATAGGTACCATGGTGGAACTATTAGAAAAATAAAATTTGTAACCTTTGTTTTATATTTTGTAAAAGGAGAGAAAACAGATGACACAAGAAGCATTAGGTATGGTGGAAACTAAGGGCCTAGTAGGCGCAATTGAAGCAGCTGATGCAATGCTTAAAGCAGCTAATGTAGAATTAGTAGGCAATGAAAAAATTGGTTCTGGTCTTGTTACTGTTATGGTTCGTGGTGATGTAGGTGCTGTAAAAGCGGCTGTAGACGCAGGTGCAGCTGCTGCAGAGCGCGTAGGCATTGTTATCTCTACTCATGTAATTCCAAGACCACATAAAGATGTAGAAGGTATTTTACCAACAAAGGGTGAATAATTATGGCCGATACTAAAAGTATGGTAGATGAGATTTTAAAACGCGTGTTGATGCGTATAGATGATGCTGACTTGGGTGATATTACAACTAATACAGCAAATAACGTGCCTGGTGCATGTGACTCAGCGACTATAAAATTACCTACCGTCTCACAACTACAAACTTCTATGATTACTGAACACGTAGGTAGCACTACAACTGGCGATACAATTGGTCTCGTAATTGCCAATGTAGATAGTCAAGTATTGGAAGCTATGAAGCTCACTAAGTCATATCGATCCATAGGTATCTTGGGTTCACGAACAGGTGCAGGACCACAAATTATGGCTGCTGATGAAGCTGTAAAAGCAACGAATACAGAGATTGTTAGTATTGAGTTCGCTCGTGATATGAAAGGCGGTGCCGGAGCTGGTTCCCTTATCATATTTGGTGGCGATGATGTATCTGATGTAAGGCGTTCTGTGGAGGTCGCATTACGTGAATTAGAACGCACCTTTGGTGAAGTATATATGAATGAAGCTGGTCATGTAGAAATTCAATATACAGCTCGTGCAGGAGAAGCATTAGTTACTGCCTTTGGTACACCAGAGGGTAAAGCTTTTGGATTAATCGTTGGTGCGCCAGCAGCTATCGGTGTAGTTATGGCGGATACAGCAGTTAAGTCAGCTAATGTAGATGTGGTAGGCTATCGTTCACCATCTAGCTCAGCTATGAGTAATGAAGTTATTTTACAAATCAGTGGTGATTCAGGGGCTGTTAAACAGGCTGTAAAAGCAGCGCGTGATGTAGGCCTAGCATTGCTTGAAACTATGGGAAACGTACCTAAGAACACAGGTTGTTCCTATATAATCTAGATATTCAATCTTTTATATTGGTTTAATATAATTGCCACGTTGTAATGAATGATATTTTCATAATATGAATCTTAAAAGCGAATCATCTAGAAAGTTAGTTAATGGGAGGTGTTATGGTGAAAGATTCACTAGGGTTACTAGAAGTAGCAGGCTTACTGGGGGCTATCACCGCATCAGATGCAATGGTTAAAGCTGCAAATGTACGGCTTATAGGCATAGAAAAGGCAAGAGGTCTTGGTTGGATGACCGTAAAGGTTGTTGGTGATGTGGGAGCTGTTGAGGCAGCTGTTCAGACTGGTGTAGCTATTACAAAAAGATATGAATCTTTTATGTAGCTCATAAAGTAATTCCAAGACCTGCAGAAGGTTTGGTGGAATCCTTTAATGATGACTTTACAGATAAGTTAGATAATGTATCTGATGATACAAAATTAGCTGAGAATTCTGTGGATAATGAATCAGTAAAAACAGACGTTATTACTTCTGTGGAAGAGAAACCTGTATTAGATGAAAAGGTTGTTGAGGTGTTAGACGAAATTGTATCTACAATTGTAGAACCGAAAAGTTCTAAGTCAACAGAGACTAAAAACAACACCAAAGAAAAAAACTAAAAAAAGAAATAAAGTAGTAAAAAAATAAAGGAGATTATCATGAATAACGCATTAGGCATGGTAGAAACAAAAGGTTTAGTAGGCGCAATTGAAGCGGCTGACGCAATGGTAAAAGCAGCTAATGTTACATTAGAAGGTACCGAAAAAATTGGTTCCGGTCTTGTAACTGTCATGGTCCGCGGTGATGTAGGTGCTGTAAAAGCGGCTGTTGATGCAGGTTGTGCAGCAGCACAAAAAGTAGGCGAAGTAGTATCTACTCATGTAATTCCACGTCCTCATAGTGACGTAGAATTAATCTTACCTAAGAAAGGATAATAGTTTATGGATCGGGAAAAGATTCGTGCTATCGTACGAGAAGTGATCGAAGCCATGTTCGAATCATCCATTCCCGTAGGTGTAAGCAATAGACATGTTCATCTATGTCAGGAGGACTGGGATATATTATTTCCTAATCAGGCTATTACTAAGAAAAGTGACTTAAAACAAACTGGAGAGTTTGCATCAGAACAAACAGTTACTTTAGTGGGGCCTAAAGGGGTTATTCAAAATGTCCGCGTATTAGGTCCGCTTAGAAAACAGTCACAAGTGGAGGTTTCTTTGACAGATGCTCGTACATTAGGTATAAAACCTCCTATAGTGTTATCTGGTCATTTAGAATCAGCCGTAGAGATTACTCTATGTACTGAAAATGGTGAAATCACGAACCTATTTGTATCGCTGCAAAACGACATATTCATATGTCGCCTGATGATGCAAAACGGCTTAATGTAAACGATGGCGATAACGTTAATGTTGAGCTTCAAACGCCAGAACGCACCACTGTATTTGGTGATGTTATCGTTCGGGCCGTGCCCGGTTTTGTCCTAGAACTCCATATTGATACAGATGAGGCAAATGCTGCCAATGTACAAGGTACAGTGATGGCGAGAATTGTACAGTAAAGTAGGTGATATGATGAAAGGTTTGAAAAAGGCAAATAATACCTTGCAAGAGTTCTCTGATCTTGTAGAGTCTAAAAAAGTGAGCTTTCATAATCAAAAGAATTTGCGCGTAGGCATTGACCTTGGTACATCATCTATTGTCCTATCCGTAGTAAACGATAAAGGTAAACCTATATATGGTGCCTTTGAATATAATGAGTCCATTCGAGACGGCCTTGTAGTTGACTATGTGGGAGCTGTTACGATTACTCGAGCGTTAAAGGCTAAGGCAGAAGCAGCCTTAGGAACAGAACTTGTATATGCCGCAGCAGCTGTTCCACCTGGAACGATAGGCAAGAATAAAGATGTAGTAGGTCATGTTCTTGAAAGTGCCGGTTTTGAAGTAACTTGCATTCTAGACGAACCTACCGCTGCTGCTAATGTGCTAGGCATTACCGATGGCGCTGTTATCGACGTCGGTGGTGGTACTACGGGCATAAGCATTTTAAAAGATGGCCGAGTTGTATATACCGTAGATGAGCCTACAGGAGGCACCCATATGAATCTTGTTATTAGTGGGGCCTATGGGATTTCAATCCCGGAAGCGGAGGCCTATAAGCGCAATGAAGCTAATAAACGCGATGTATATGCAACTATACGGCCTGTTGTAGAAAAAATGGCAGCTATTTCTAAGCGTGCGTTACAAGAGGGTGGCTATGAAAAGGGGACTCCCATTGTTGTTGTAGGTGGTGCTTCTAATTTTGAGGAGTTTACAAAAACTTTCAGTCAATATATAGGATTACCCGTAGATAAGCCATTATATCCAGAGTTTGTAACGCCCTTAGGAATTGCCATGGGAAGTGAGCATTAATATGGATGCATTAGTTAAACTGGTGCTAGAACGCCTAGAAAAGCGCATGACATCCACTGCTACGTTTATGGTCACAGAGTGTAATAGCTATGATGAACATATATTGTTGCAGAATCAACTCATTTCTTTTACTGGTATAGATTATGGTCATATACGAGAGTTAATAAGCGATACATTGGTGCCTTTGGGTAGCTTTGTCTGCACCGTGCATTAGCTTATGACTGTGAGGTGACAATACGCCCTAGCAGTTCCTGTAACCTCGTTGATGAATCCATCAGTCATTCTAGATTGGCCTATCAAATTTTCTAGATAAAGTTTGGTCGTCCCTATATATGCTAGTCATCAAGCGATGGATAACGGCCTCTTTTGTAAAGATCTTGTGAAAAGTCAGTCTATTATCGTCATATATAGGGGACAACGGTTCACCATGGCTGCTCGAGATGAAATTGAGCGCTTAGGTATCACAATAATTGAAGGGAACGAGAAGTATGCAAGTCGGTAAAGTAGTGGGTAGTATCGTATCTACTCAAAAGCATGAATCTCTAAAGGGAATGAAACTGATGATGGTAGATATTCTCGATGGAGAACAAGAGTTGACGGGGCGCATAGAAATCGCCGTCGATACAGTATGTGCTGGTGAAGGTGAATATGTGCTTCTAACTCGAGGCTCATCGGCACGGCATATTTTCGAAGATGATAAAGGCACCGCAGTAGATTGCGCTATTGTGGGTATTATTGATAGTTTTGAAAAATAATTGTATAGGAAATAGCTGGTGCCAGAGTTAAACCTAGTTATTGTGTCACATCATGAATGTATCTCTGATTGTGTACACCGTAAGTTGATATGGTCATTGCATCAGCAATGCAACCTATATGGAGGTTCATGATGGAAAATAATACACAGTTGAAAGAAATGATTCGCTCCATGGTTATAGATGTATTACAGGGGCAAAAGCAAGAAACAGCCTCATCACAACCTATTAAACAAGCACCTAAAGGTCAAGTTGAACCAGGTATATTTGATACAGTTGATGAAGCAATTCAAGCGGCAAAAGTAGCACAAGAACGCTTTGAAGATTGCACTTTAGCAACTCGTGAGAAGGTAATAGCAGATATTCGTACTGCTATGCGTCCACGAGTACAAGAGTTAGCTCAAAAAACTGTTGAAGAAACAGGTATGGGACGCGTTGCGGATAAAGTATTGAAATTGAACCTTACACTAGATAAAACACCTGGAGTGGAAGATCTTGTTACAGAGTGTGAAACTGGTGATAATGGCATGACATTATATGAATTATCTGCTTATGGTGTCATTGGTGCTATAACGCAAGTACGAATCCAGCAGAAACATTGATATGTAACTACTATTGGCATGTTAGCAGCAGGGAATGCTAGTATTCTTTTAGTGTGCATCCTGGTGCTAAACATCTGAGTCAGATTGCTAGTTAGTGAACTAAACCAAATTATTGCTAAATCGATTGGTATTGAAAAACCTTATCGTTACACTTCGTGAGCCATCTATTGAGTCTGCTCAAGAGATGATGCTACATCCAGATGTGAGCTTATTAGTTGTTACTGGTGGGCCCTGGTGTAGTAAAAACAAGCACTTCAAAGTGGTAAAAGGTTATCGGTGCTGGTGCTGGTAATCCACCAGCCTTTTGTAGATGAAACGGCAGATATTAAAAAAAGGCCGCTCAAGATATTGTTCTCGGTGCAAGCCTAGATAATAATATTTTATGTATTGCTGAAAAGAGCGTTGTAGCTATGCGTCAAATTGAACCACAGCTGGTTCAAGAAATGGTGAAAAGTTGAGTTGTGTCCTGTTGAAAACCAACAAGATATTCAACGCTTGGTAGACTTAACAGTTTTTACCAAATGGGACACCAAATAAACAGTTTCGTCGGTAAAGAAATGCAAGCGTCATTCTTGATGCGGCACATATTCCGTATAATGGTGACCCTCGCTTAATTATCATGCGTACACCAAAAGAACACCCATTTGCAGTTATTGAAATGTTAATGCCTATTCTACCTGTTGTGACCGTAGATAGCTTTGACGAAGGTCTCGAAGTATGCTTGATGCTAGAAGCTGGATTACACCACACGGCAACAATGCATTCTTTGAATATGGAACGCCTCAATTGTATGGCTCGCAAGATGAAAACATCTATATTTGTTAAAAATGGTCCATCTTATGCAGGTCTTGGCTTTAGTGGAGAAGGAACAACAACCTTTACGATTGCCACTCCAACTGGGGAATCTACAACATCTGCTCGATGTTTTGCACGTCGTCGTAGATGCTGCTTAACAACGGGCTTTTAACATTAGATAGGTGGTGAGCATATGAATAAATGGACATTTCAGACCCAAATCTATGTGGGGCCAGATTCGTTAAATCGTCTTACAGAATTTAATAATGAGTCTATCCTTATCATATGCGATCCATTTTTAAAAGACTCCTCAAACCTTACGTATGTGATAAGTCTTATGGAAGGTAAAAATAAGGTAAGTATTTATACAGAAGTGGTTCCAGAGCCTCCGATTACCCATGTAGTAAAAGGTATCCAGTATATGGAAGGTATTAAACCGACTATCATCATTGCAATTGGTGGCGGCTCTTGCATTGATATGAGTAAGGGAATTGCCTATTTTGGACGTAAGTTAAAGCATATGGATATTAAATCCTTTATTGCTATTCCTACTACTAGTGGAACAGGATCAGAGGTAACCTCCTTTGCCGTTCTTACGGATAGTGAAACACAAGTTAAATATCCTCTTCTTGATGATGCAGTACTACCTGATGAAGCTTTATTGACTCCGTTGTTTGTTAAAACATCACCGCCAAATATTACTGCTTATAGCGGTATGGATGTGCTTGTTCATGCTCTAGTAGTCCCTATGTAGCTACAGCGGCAAATAATTTTTACTGATGCGTTGGCACAGCAAGCAATTGAGCTTGTCTTTGAATACCTACCAAAATGTTATAAGCCAACAGCCACAGACCAAGATCGCATGTCAATGCACGAAGCATCATGCCTTGCAGGACTTTCCTTTAACAAGGCCGGCGTGGGTCTCGTTCATGCCATGGCACATCAGTTGGGTGGGCAATTTCATGTACCTCATGGTCTAGCTAATAGTATGCTCTTACCATATGTGATTGCTTTTAATTGTTCTCATAATCCTGATGTGGCAAAAAAATATGCTCGTTTAGCTGCTAAATTAGGTTTTGTATCTCATAATGCCTCAGAGGAAGATAAATTAGGTCTCTTTTAAGAGCAATCATTAAGTTACAACGCACTTTAAAATGCCCAATGACACTTACTGATTTTGGTGTGGATAAAGCTACATCTGAGATAAAACTAAATCTTATGACTGATAGAGCGTTGGAGGATATGTGTTATCGATTTAATCCATATCCAGCCAATCATGATGATATTATTGGCTTATATAAGAACGTACTATAATATATCAAGAATTCATATCAATATTTTTCTTGGGAAAAAGAGATTTTAATGATATTCATTAAAGTCTCTTTTTATATGGTATATAAAATGTCATTACGCACAAACATTTTTTATCGTAAAAGTGCTATAATAAAAGTTACGGCACACAATAAATTGTAGCGTGCCGGATTATAAAATAATCATATTTTATATACTATATTGGAATACGTTAAAATATAGATTTTTATCTATGTTTATTGTATAATGTATGTAATATTTACATTTTTAGATGTGTAGTTAAAGCTAAATGTTTTAGTATTTAACTTATACTTATGAAGGTATATGGTGCGAGGGTACCAAATCTTCACACTTTCAAGAGAGGTATATATGCAAAAATCCTTACGTATGGGGATCGATGTTGGTTCAACAACAGTCAAGGTCGTTTTGTTGGACCAACAAGATAATTATTTGTATAAAAAATATATCCGACATTACGCTAATATTTTTGGATACTGTTTATACATTGCTACAAGAAGCTCAAGTGGGTTATGAAAATGAGAATGTACATGTAGCAATTACAGGCTCTGGCGGTATGGCGATGGCCGATAAGGTACGTATACCTTTTGTTCAAGAAGTAATTGCTGAAACTAAGGCGATTAAAGCGTTATATCCTCAAACTGACGTTATTATCGAGCTCGGTGGGGAAGATGCGAAGGTTACCTATTTGGGGCGTACTGCAGAACATCGTATGAATGGTTCTTGTGCTGGTGGAACAGGGGCCTTTATAGACCAAATGGCAACCTTGTTACAAACAGATGCGTCCGGTCTTAATACATTGGCTATGAATGCGGATACAATGTATCCGATTGCAGCGCGTTGTGGTGTATTTGCTAAAACTGATGTACAAGCCTTGTTAAATCAAGGGGCGTCTCATGAAAATATTGCTAAATCCGTATTTCAAGCTATTGTAAATCAAACGATTGCTGGTCTTGCATGCGGTCATAAAATTGAAGGTAATGTAGCATTCCTCGGTGGTCCTCTGACATTCTTGTCCGAATTGCGTCAATGCTTCGTGATACATTGACACTTGATGAGGAGCATCGTATCATTCCTGAAAATGGCGAACTCTTTATCGCCTTGGGCGCAGCTTTAATGAATGATGAATGCCGTCAGATTACGGTTGGTGAATTAACAAATGAAATTGGTGCGCTCATCGGTATTCCGATGGAAGCCTACTGACCGCGTCGATCCACTATTTAAAAATGAAGACGAGTTAAATGAGTTTAGAAATCGTCATGCGAAGGCCGTGACTCCGAAAGCAGACATTAAGGAGGCCGTAGGTCCCTTGTTATCTTGGAATTGATGCGGGTTCTACTACGCTAAAAGTTGTTTTTAATTAATGCTAACAATGAAATTATCTTCTCACATTATGGTCCCAATCATGGTAAACCATTAGAAAAATCACAAGAGTTGATTGAACAAATTTATGGTTTGCTACCGAAGGGGGCTTATATTGCGCATTCTGGTGTCACTGGTTATGGGAGCTCTTTGAAGCCGAGCTTTGGGGTATCGATATTGGTGAAGTAGAAACGATTGCTCATTATCGGGCAGCACAATTCTTCTGTCCAGATGTATCCTTTATTTTTGGATATTGGTGGTCAGGATATGAAGTGTACCAAGGTACGTAATGGTTATATTGAAGATATAGTTTTTAAATGAAGCTTGCTCCTCAGGGTGTGGTTCATTTATCGACACATTTGCTACATCTTTACGATTACCTATTGAGCAATTTGCCAAGGAAGGTTTGTTGGCACCTATGCCAATTGACTTGGGGTCACGTTGCACCTGTATTTATGAACTCTAAGGTAAAACAAGCGCAGAAAGAAGGGGCAACAGTTCCTGATATTGCAGCTGGTTTGGCTTATTCTGTTATAAAAATGCTTTGTATAAGGTTCTTAAGGTGAAAGACCCTAAAGACCTTGGTGATCACATTGTTGTACAAGGTGGTACATTCTATAATGAAGCGGTACTTCGGGCCTTTGAAAAATTGATGGGCGTTGAAGTGATTCGTCCTGATGTATCCGGTCTGATGGGTGCCTATGGAATGGCTCTACTCGCATCTGAAGCTGCAGAAGAGTTACAAAATCAACACAGTACATTACTAGATATGGCAGGCTTGAAAATCATTACAAGTTTCTACATCTATGCGCAACTGTGGATTATGTTCTAATAATTGTATGCTCACCATCAATGCATTCTCCGATGGTCGTACCTATGTAACTGGTAATCGTTGTGATCGTGGTGCTGGCGATATGATTCAAGAGAAACATAAGCCCGTTCCTAATATGGTAGATGCAAAATTACGCCGTTATTTTGATTATTTCCTTAAGAAAAATATTCCAGAGTTCGAAGGTAAGTTACGTATTGGTATACCGCGCGTCCTCAATATATACGAAGATTTTCCGTTCTGGTTTACATTTTTCCATCAATTAGGCTGTGAAGTGGTGTTGTCCAATTATACGACGAAGGATCAATACAACAAGGCTATTGATACAATCCCATCCGATACAGCTTGTTATCCCGCTAAGGCTGTGCATGGTCATATTCGTATCTTGCAGAGGCACAGGTTGATTTGATTTGGTACCCATGTATTCAACATGGTCCTAAGGAATTTAGCCGCGATAATAATTATCATTGTCCTATGGTTATCTCCTATCCAGAGTTAATTCGGAACAATATGCAGGATGTTATGGGGAAACACCATTTTTATGCCCCATTCTTGCCATTAGCAGATAAAAAAATCTTTAGTGCCTGCGTTAGTGAAAGCCTTAAAAGACTTGCCTTTTCAGTAAAGGTGAAATTTCTGATGCTGTAGAGGTTGCGTGGGCAGAGCAGGAAAAATGTAAAGCTGATTATCGAGAGATGACAAAGAAAACGGTGTCTCGTCTTGTAGCAGAGCAAGTTCCTACAATCGTATTGGCGGGGCGACCATATCATTTAGATTCAGGTATTAATCATGGTATTCCTGAACTCATTACATCCCTTGGTATGGCTGTCCTTACTGAAGATGGTGTGGCGCCACTAGGGTATGAAATTAAGCATTTGCGCGTTGTAGATCAATGGTCGTATCACAGTCGTTTGTATCGTGCCGCTGAATTTGTCAGCCGCACAGAGGGGTTCCAAATTGTAGAGTTGAATTCCTTCGGTTGTGGTCTTGACTCAATCGTTGCGGACCAAGTGAAAAGATATCTTGTCTGCAAAGCATAAGATTCACACCTTACTAAAAATTGATGAAGGTACAAACTTGGGTGCTGTTACTATTCGTTTGCGCTCGTTGCAATCTGTAATGGAGCGCAGTATGCGTAAGCATCATAATCCGGAAGCACCAGTAGAAACAACTATCGATGATATTCCTTCCTATGATTATGACCGTGTTGTATTCACGGAGGAAATGAGTAAGACTTATAAAATCTTAGTACCTCAAATGGCACCACTTCATTTCCAATTATTGGATCCAGTGCTTAATTCTGAAGGCTACGATTTTGAGATGCTGCCAGCTCCAACGAGAGAAGATATTGAGATAGGTCTAAAATATATCAACAATGATGCTTGTTATCCGGCTATTATCGTCGTTGGTCAATTGATGAGTGCCTTGTTATCTGGTAAGTATGATGTTGATAAAACGGCGGTAATCATTTCTCAAACCGGTGGTGGTTGTCGAGCAACGAACTATATTGGCTATTTACGTAAAGCCCTTATTGATGCGGGAATGGAACAAGTGCCAATTTTGTCGCTTAATGCTAGTGATATGGAGCGTCAACCGGGCTTTAAATTGACAAAATCTTTCTTGCATCGGATGATTCAAGCCGTAGTTTACGGCGATGCATTGATGCAATGTGTATTGGCTACCCGTCCATATGAAATTAATCCAGGATCTGCAGATGCATTGTGTAATTATTGGATAAAAAAATTACGGGAACGCATCACAAAAAGCCAATATCTTCCAAATATAGCAAATATATTAAGAATATCATTGATGACTTTTGATAATTTGCCTGTAGATAAATCAAAACCAAGACCTCGTGTAGGCGTAGTAGGTGAAATTTATGTTAAGTTCCATCCTAGTGCGAATAACAATATCAATGAACTCATAGAAAAAGAGGGGGCGAGGTTGTAACCTCTGGCTTACTAGATTTCTTCTTGTACTGTGTAATGGATAGCACGTATCGTGCAAAACATTTAGATGGTACTTGGTTATCTGGTTTCTTCGGCTCCTTGGCTCGAGAGGCCTTAGAACTATATCGCTTGCCATATGCAAAGGCTGTGGCAGCGTCAAAGAACTTTGAGCCATTACAACGAATGACAAAGGTTGCAAAAGAGGCGGCCCACTTTATCGATCTTGGTAACCAATGTGGTGAAGGTTGGTTTCTTTACAGGGGATATGATCGATCTCATTGAAAAAGGTGCAAAACAAGTTGTATGTTTACAACCCTTTGGTTGTTTGCCTAACCATGTAAGTGGTAAAGGTATGGTAAAAACTTTATCGGAAGCATATCCTGATGTACGCATTGCAGCTATTGACTACGATCCAGGTTCAAGTGCAGTAAACCAAGCAAATCGATTGAAGTTGTTGTTAGCGACTATGTTTGAATGATAACTTAATAGTTAATTAAATAATTATTATATAGAAAAAGCGTCCTAGGACGCTTTTTCTATGAAGTTGATATTAATTTTCTTTAATCATTGTATAGAAGCACACTAATGCTAATGCAGCACAGGCAACCATAACAATCCCCATAGGAACACCGGTGTGACTGCCACCGATACCTACTAATGGTGATACAAAACTTGCTGAAAAACATGCCTGCAAAGCCTAGAATAGCAGAGGCGCTACCTGCTTGGTGTCCGTATTTAGCCATAGCCATAGAGAAACCGGCTGAACCGAATACAGATACAGTACAAATCGTAAAGAAAAAGAATAATACTAGTTACTATAAAGGACCAATTAAAAGTACATCGCACAAAGGAACAGCGTTGAGCCGACAGTTAACTGCCATAAACTAGTGTTTAAGATAGTTTTTCATTGTTACAACATTACTTGCTTTTGCACTAAGCACACTAGCGAGGATAATTCCACAACTATTGATACCAAACATATAACTAAACTCTTGTGCAGATAGGTTGAAGATGTTTTGGTATACAAAGGATGAACCAGAAATATAGGCAAAGAAACCTCCAAAAAGCAAACAGCTGCACTAGAGATTGTCCTAAGAAACTTTTATCCTTAAGTAGAGTACCATAGTTTTTAAAAGCTATGGAAATGCCACCAGAAATACGCTTTTTCTGGTGGAAGGCTTTCAGTAAAGATAAAAAGATCCTATACAATACGGCAGAGAATCCCTGCAAGGATGATGAAAATAAATCGCCATGTAGAAAATAATAAAAAGCTGACCACCCTATGAGTGGTGCAATAACAGGAGCCAACCCATTGACGAGCATGAGAAGCGACATAAGACGCATTAATTCCTTACCCGATGCAAAGTCTCGTGAAATCGCCTTAGCAATAACAACGCCAATAGAACCTGTTAAACCTTGCAAAAACGTGCAACTAGTAAAACTTCAATATTAGGTGCAATAGAACAGAGAATGCTAGCGATTACACATAAGATATTGCCAATGATGAGCGGTTTTTCGTCCGAATGAATCGCTAAGTGGACCGCCAACTAATTGGCCAATAGCGATACCAAATGTCATAATACCAATTGTCATCTGAATAAGGGATGCATTTGTATTAAGCTCATGAGGCATAATTGTAAAGCCGGTAAATATAAATCAGTCCCCAGTGGTGTGATAGCTGTTGAAAGTTCCCAAGAAATACGACAATGAATAAAGAAATTTTTCTTTGTAGACTCCATAAAATCTCCTTGATTAAAAATGGAATAATAAAAGTCTGCGAATCGCACTTGCAGACTGCATTTAATTGTGTTTTTGTAGGTCTATTGTAACATGATTTTTAGATGAAGTTCTATAAATTTATGCATACAAATATGTGTATAATATAATAAAAAGAACAGCTCATTTCTGAGCTGTTCTTTTGGTTTACCTTATTTGCAATATCTTAGAAGAAGATACTGTGAATTTGGTGGATGAAATGTTGACCGAAGAAGGAAATGCAACCATGCATTACGATGAATACGATGAAGTATTTGAATGCAGTGTTCATGATAACACCTGCTCTGATTTCATGCTCTAATTTGTGAGCTCCATCAGCACTAACTTCTTTTGTGGTTTTCGAGGTATGCTTTCAAAGCAGGACCTACGGCACCAATGGAAATCGCGATGGATTGTGGAGACAACATTTTACCGATACCAGCTGCACCGGAGTTAACAGCTGCTAACCAGAAGCCAAGGTCTTCCCAGTTTGTAGGATCTAAGCCTTGTGCTGCTGCGATTTGAAGTGGACCAAACAATACGTTGGAGTTTGTACCGGAACCAGTCAAGAATGCACCCAACGCACCTACGATAGGGAGCGAATAGTGGGTACAAGGAACCTGTACTAGCAACCATTGCTTTCGCAATATCTGCAGTCATACCAGAGTATGTCATCAATTTAGCAGTCATAACAACTGTGATGATTGTAAGGTATGTAAATTTCAAGTTTTTAACTGTAGAGCCCAATGTACCGAAGATTTCGCCAGCTTTTGCTTTTTGAATGAAACCACCAACAATACCAGCGATGAAAATCATGATACCAGGAGTTGCAATCCAAACGAATGTGTAAGGTTTTTGCACCAGGACCTTGGTAAATAGGTACAGATGTTTTTAATGGACGCTAGAGGACCATTGATTGCAGGGAACAATTTAGAAGTTAATAACAACAATACGAAGATCAAGATAAATGGCATAGCCGCTACAAGACCTTCACCACCGGAAACTTTAGGAGTTTCGCCAGTTTGTTTAACTGCGTATTCAGGGTCATTAGGAGGCATAACTTTTGCACAGATAATGATAACTGCCATGATTACAATGGATGCAGAAATTACGGATAATTCAGGACCCATTACAGCATTGATTACGGTTTCAGGAACAGCCAATGCTAAACCGGAAAGTAATGTCACAAGGAATACGCCTTTTAACGCTTTAACGCCGCCACCGATAATCATAACAACGAAGAATGGAGCGATAAGGTTAAGTAAGAATAATTGAACAGAAATAAATGTACCTAAGTGGCTTGGATCAAGGCTTGTCAAGGATGCCAATGTAGTAGTTGGGATACCAATGGAGCCAAATGTTGTTGGTACGGAGTTTGCAACGAGACATGCAATGATAGATTTAAGTGGGTCAAAAACCTACGGCAACCATCATAGCTGCAGGGATTGCAACGGCAGTACTGAAACCAGCCATACCTTCCATGAAGGCCCCCAAAGCCCCATGCAAGTAACAATGCAAGCACACGAGTATCAGATGTTACAGAAGAAAGCATTGTTTTAATAGTTTCCATTGCTTTCGTGTATACTACCAAGTTATAAACGAAGATAGCAGCTGTAATAACTAATAGGATTGGCCAAATTGCCAATGCGGCACCTTCAAGGGCACCAGTGACCATAATAAATGGGTCAGAGGAGAATGCTGTAATAGCGATAATGAAAGAACTCAATTGCAGCAACACTTGTTGCTTGCCATGCTGGTAATTTCAAGATGGATAACGCTACGATCAACCAAAATGATTGGAGATAGCGCTAATAGAACGGTGAGAGCACTCATTTCTAAGTTCATCCTTTCATAAAAATAAAATATTTATATGCTTAACAGGACGATGTAGCATTAATCAATTTAATTGATAAGCAAATCGCTATTATATTAAGTTGTAAAAATTTCAGTAATAAAAATAAGTTACAATAGAATAAAAAGATGTACTTATCATAAAAATTGATATTTATCTCAAAAAATTCAACCTCATTTCGGTGAGGTTGAAAATATGAGAGGGACATAAACAGTGTTTATGTCCCCTTTTATACTCAAATCTACAAGTCCTTGTTAGGGCCGTCACCAAGTTCAGGTATTAGTAGTTACCTTTGAACATTGTAGCAGGTGCTCTGGTACATAATCGCCGGAAGTAGGATTTGAAGTCAAGGCTCAATTCGTTGCAAAGGTCTTGAACTTCAAGCATTGTACCGTTAAGCACAGGGATACCTTCAGCTTTAACTTTTTCAACGGATTCGTGTTCTTTTCACCATGAGTGTAGATACGTTCTGACCTGCAGCTTTAGGAGCTCACGTAATTTTGTAAGAATTGAGAGAAGTGTTTTTGATTTCAGCAGCATCGCCGAAGAATTCAGGGTTGATAGCCGATGAGCCCGTGGCAGATATTGGATTTACCGCCAACCATACATTTTGTTGGAAGTACCACCTTGGGAAAGGATGGAGGAGAACAATTCAGCAATCATGCCGTTACCATAACCTTGTAGGCGCCAAGAACTTCTGTAGCACCACCTAGAGGAAGGATACCGCCGCCTTCATGACGGGAAATGTTGCCCAATATGGCTGCGTCAGTGGAAGGAACGCTGTCTTTGTTAACAGCCCAGCCATCTGGAGAAGCTTTGCCCATTTTGTTGTACATTTCAAGTTTTACCACGAGTTACTACTGCAGTGGAGCAATCGAAGAAGAAGTCAACAGGATCAGCTGGTACAGTCCAGCTGATAGGTTGGAACCAAGCATCAGCTTTTACGAGCATATCAGGAACCATGATTGTTTCGGAGTTTGTACAAGAGAAACCGATTAAGCCTTGGTCGGATGCCATTTTAGCATAGTAACCAGCGATACCATAGTGATTAGAGTTACGTACGGATACGATACCAACACCAGATTTTTTAGCTTTTTCGATAGCCATTTCCATAGCCATGTGGCCTAAGATTTGACCCATGCCGTCATGACCGTCGATAACTGCGGAGATTGGAGTCTTTTACGATTTCAGGTTTTGCGTCGATTTTGATCATGCCGTTAGTGATACCTTTGTGGTAACGAACCATACGTTGCATACCATGGCTTTGAATACCGAATAAGTCGGAAGTCAAAAGTACGTCTTGGATGATGTCCGCTTCTTTTTCGGAGAAACCGAATTTTTGGAAAGCATCCATGCTCAATTTTTTCAATGTTTCATAAGGGAAAAGAACAGTGTTTTTTGCGTCTGCCATTGTTAAAACCTCTTTTCAGAAAATATGTACCTGATATAGTTACTCCACTCTGTAACAATTATGAACATTACATGATTGTCCGGTGAGTTCTATATCTCTCAAATGACAATGTCAGTATAGCATACAATATTCAGATATTGAATAGTTTTACATAACTAAATACATTACATAATTTGCATAGCGTTCGTGAAATTTATCACAGGTTTTAGTATAAAATGCTGAAATAACAGAGTATACCTTGAAATAATTGATTATGACTTTTTAGTAATTGATACATTCCTTTACGTAAAAATAGGTGTTTTGGATAAGGGTTATCTATTTGTATTGTAGGGGCTAAACTATAAATAAATAGCAGAAAGTATTGATATTTATTGTACATCTATCGGGCATACATTGATAAAATTTATAACTGATTGTATTTATTTTGATGAGTTAATTGGGGGCGTGCATTGATATACAATGTATGCAGTACAAAAAGCTCCATATGATGTTGATAGTCGTTAATTTTGTTACAGATATAGAGCTATTTTTGTGATACTATAAATATACAGATGATAATATATACATATGACGAAAAATGTAGTGATAAGTGAGGTACTTATATGCGTGAATATACTAATATATGTCCATACGATTGTCCTGATGCGTGTGGTCTTATTGTTACGGTAGATAATAATAAAGTAATAAAGGTTCGAGGACATAAAGAGCATGCTTTTACAAGAGGTACCTTGTGCCCTAAGATGGTACATTATGAGCAAATTATTCATTCTCCTAAACGGTTGACCACTCCATTAAGGCGTGTTGGTAAAAAAGGTATTGGTATTGATCAGTTCGAACGGATTTCATGGGATGATGCGTTATATACTATTGTAAATAACTTTAAACATACTATTGATACATATGGTAGTGAAAGTATATTACGGTATTCCTATGCTGGAACGATGGGGGCCGTAAATAGTCCGGCAGGTGATTATTTTTTTCGCCGTATAGGTGCAACTAATCAAGATAGAGGAATTTGCTCTCCTGCTAAGCAAGCTGCTTTTAAGTCTGTTTATGGCGATACCATTGCCATTAAACCACAAGAAGCACAACATAGTGATTTGATTATATTATGGAGTATTAATGCAATTGCTACGGATTTACATTTTCTACACGATGTCAATGTAGCTAAACAAAGGGGGGCCACTGTATGGGTTATTGATACATAAAACGTATACCTATGACCAGGCTACGCATCATGTATATGAAAAACCTGGATCTGATGGGGCCTTAGCTCTTGGGTTGATGCATATCATACATCGTGATGATCTTGCAGATATAGATTTTATTCAACGCTATGTACAAGGTTATGAAGAACTTGTAAGAGATGTGTTACCTACCTTTACACCAGACTATGTATCTTCTATTTGTGGTGTGCCGGCTGAAGTAATAGAAGCGTTGGCACATGCTTATGCAAAGGCGAAAAGCCCCATTTATTCGCCTTGGTAGTGGCGTATCCCGTTATGGTAATGGCTCCATGAGTTGTCGTTGTATCAACGCATTGCCAGCTGTTGTAGGCGCATGGCAACATTTAGGTGGCGGGTTGCTGTCGAGCGCTAGTAGTAGTCAATACTTAAATAAATCATTTATGCAACAACCACAAGTCGTAACACCAGCTAAGCGTTTGATGCCTATGATTCTACTGGGAGACTTATTGACGAACCCTAAGGCGCTCCTTGAGCATGGCTTAGAAGATACTAGCGGAGGCGTGCCGGTTCATAGTTTATATGTATTTTCTTCTAATCCAGCTATTACTGCACCAAACCAAAAATTTTGTTAGGCAGGGGGCTCATGAGAGACGATTTGTTCACCGTTGTACATGAACGCTTTTTACAGACACCTGTGCTTATGCAGATATCATATTGCCTGCTACTAGCTCAGTAGAGTCAGACGATATATTTAATTCTTATGGTCACTATACCATTGCGGCTAACTATCAAGCTATACCTCCAGTGGGAGAATCGCGTTCTAATTGGCAGGTTATTTCTGAACTGGCTCGTCGCATGGGATTGGATGATCCGTTTTTTAAGATGACAGAATTGGAATTGATTGAACAGATAGTTCGCAGTTCATCTAAACTTTCACAAGAGGAACAAGACAGAATTTTACAAGGTGATTTGGTGGAGGTTGAGCTACTGGAGAACTATAAACTGGATTTTAAAACTCCGTCTGGGAAAATAGAAATTTTAAATCCTCAAGAAAATATTCCCTTGATTACCTATAGAGAACCTTATGGCGATGGTGAACCGTTTTGGTTAATTGTAGGCAATGATATTCGCATATTAGATTCAAGTTTCTGTGAAATGGAATTTGATGATCTTGAGTTAATGAAATTGCGTATGAATCCAGATGACGCTAGATTATATAATATCAATGATGGCGATGTTGTAGAAATCTATAATATTCGTGGTACCGTACGTATTAAAGTATATTTCGATGCTATGGTACAAAGGGGTACTTTGGTAACCCTTGGCGTATGGTGGCAATCTCAATCTAGTGATGATGCGGTAGGCATTAATGCCCTTACTGCATCTCGTCCCACAGATGCGGGCTGGGGAAGTACATTTTATGATGTGCAAGTGAATATTCGTAAAATTTAATCATTATTCGTGTAATTTTATTTAGTTGTTGAAGTAAAGGCCCCATATCATATATAATATAATCTATTACTATAGTGTATTATGAAGGGAGATAACCTTATGGATGGAAAAGAAAATCTATCACTGCGCGCCTATTTAGCGATAGGCATGATGTTATTTGCCCTATTCTTTGGCGCGGGAAATCTTATTTTCCCGGCCGCATTAGGCCAACAAGCAGGCTCTAATGTAGGATGGGCATTGGCTGGTTTTGTATTAACTGGCGTGGGGCTACCATTGTTGGGCGTTATGGCTATGGGCTATTCTGGCTGTAAAGACGTAGAAGAATTAGCTGGTCGTGTTCACCCTGTTTATGGTCTTATTTATACTGTGGCATTATATTTGAGCATTGGACCAATGTTCGCTATACCTAGAACGGGTACTGTTGCTTATGAGATTGCAATCAAACCGTTTACAGAAGGCATGGCTATGGACATGCAACCGCTAGCATTGGCTATATTCTTTGGTATTTCTTTGTGGCTATCTATTAGCCCACAAAAGCTTGTAAATCGTATTGGTAATATTTTAACACCTGCATTATTACTCGTTATTTTGTTGCTTATCGTTAAATCCTTTATTACGCCACTTGGTTCTTACATGGAGCCGCAAGCAGCTTATGCAACAACTGGTACAGCTGTGTTACAAGGCTCCCTAGATGGTTATAATACGATGGATGCATTGGCGTCAGTAGTATTCGCTATTCTTGTGGTAGACTTTGTACGTCTTACAGGTGCTACATCTCGCGATATTATTACGAAAACAGTTGTGGAAGTAGGCGCTATTGCGGTAGCATTGCTCGGTATTGTGTACGTATTCATTGCTAACATTGGTGCTACAAGCGTAGAACGATTTGGTTTGTTCGAGACAGGTGCTCCGGTGTTAACTGCTAGTGCGGACTTTTTGTTTTGGTGCTACAGGTCAAGTTATTTTTGGCAGTCATTGTATTGTTAGCTTGCTTGAGTACAAGTATTGGTCTTATTACATCTTGTAGTACATATTTCCATAAACTATATAGCAAAATCAGTTATAAAGCATTTGTTGTTTTATTCTCTGTAGCTGCATTTGCATTAGGTCTATTTGGCTTTAAAAACAATTATCAGTGCAGCTATTCCTGTATTAATGCTCTTTGTATCCATTGACTATCGTTATTATATTCTCAGCCTTAGGTGATGGTCTTTTCGGTGGTCGCTGCGTCATATGCATGGACTATGGCTTTAACTACGATCTCTGCATTGATGAGCGGTCTTGAAACTGCAGGCTGGGCATGCCAGATGCTTTACAAGCGTTGTTTAGTGAATATATTCCATTCCAAGGTATTGGCATGGGTTGGGTAAGCTTTTGCGGTACTTGGTTTTTATCATCGGTCTTATCCATAAAGGACTTGCATCTGATACAACTAAATAATACTAATGGTGAAAGCCATTTAGATAGTAGAAGAAAACGACTTTTACTTTCTTGCCTCCTGACTATTAAAGACTAGTCAAAGTTGCAGTGAAGGTAAGAGTCGTTTTTATGAGTTTTATTTTAGTATATATAATAACTTTTATTATATGATTGTGGTAAAGCTAATAAAAATATAATTGCTTTTTATGAGAAGGACTTTTTATAATAAAAAGTAATGTTTTTTAGTAACGGAGTAAAGGCGTTTATGAGTGAAGTTGTGAAGGGTGGTTTATACCGCCATTTTAAAGGAATGTATTATTACGTATTAGATGTAGCTACCCATTCTGAAACCGGTGAAAAGTTAGTGGTCTATCAAAAGTTATATGATAGTCGAGATCTTTATGTGCGCCCTTTAGAAATGTTTTGTAGTGACGTAGATAAAGTAAAATACCCAGATGTGAAACAAGAAAAACGGTTTCAATTGATGTCTGGACGAGATGAATAGTGTTTGTAATATAGTTTGGATGTGAAGCTGTTATAGCTGATAGATAGGAGGGCCTGTGGAACGAAAGTTTTTCTTTTTCGATATTGATAACACATTAGCGGTGTGGCCAGAAGGAAAAATCCCAGAGAGTGCTCAATATTGTATAGATGAATTGCAAACGTAGAGGCCATTTAGTTTCCTTGCAACAGGTCGTATTCAAGTGGATGCGATGCGTTTTTGCTGAGCAAGGGGATTAGAAATGAAGTTGCCGACGGAGGGCATAGTATTACCATTGATGGCA
>BNJV01001283.1_pt1 | contig 36978 bp, 32 predicted proteins | sample 8540591 | NCBI WGS metagenome assembly BNJV01 (sample SAMD00202457, study PRJDB9452) | human saliva metagenome | host: Homo sapiens
CTCAGAAAAACATTCCGAGTATCCGCTACCGCGTTGGCATCGACGTCGGCCTTCGTTCAATCGGCTTCGCGCGATCGAGGTGGATGATGAAGATCATCCGATCCAGATTCTGAACTCCGTCGTGCACGTGCATGATGCAGGAACTGGTGGACCGGGTGAAACCGACAGCCTGCGGAAGCGATCGGGCATCGCCGCGCGAGCGCGTCGTAGGGGCGTGCTCAGAAAAAGCGCTTAAAGAGGCTTGATGCTCTCCTGGAAGATCTCGGGTGGGGAGTCGTATCTAATGAAATGCTGGAGTCCCACGCGCCTTGGCACGTACGTAAGCGCCTCTGAATGGATACATCACCGATGAGGTTGAGCGCTACAATGCCTGTCGATCGCGGCGGCGCATATTGCGCGCCACCGTGGGTGGCGTAACCCCTATAGCAGGTTGACACCCTCATGCTGGAGCATGAGCCCAGCGATCGCATGCGCGGCCTAAATAATAGAGTTGAGGAGCAAACGGGACTTTGCTTTTTCGGATCAAGCGACACAAGGGGAGCTCATAGCGACACTGCTGGAGCATGACAAGGGCGTGACTGTTCGCGGCTTTTGTGCGTAAAGGTGGCAAGGCGACAAAAGAGCTTGGCGTATTGCAGGGAAAGTACATGCAGTATGATCTCGTGGCCGAACTTCGTCAAATTTGCGTCAAGCAGAAAGTGTCGGATGAAGTCTTCAAGCAGCTAGTGTCAACGATCTTCTACTCAGAAGGAGCCGCAGGCTGATAAGAAGAATCAGCGTAAGCGAGTTGGTATCGATGAGCTGCAGCTTGCGGTAGATCCTCAGCTGTAGAGCTACGAGCCGAACGTGCTCATCCGGCATTCCAGAAATTCAAAATCGTTGCGACGCTCGCAAATATGCGTATTCAAGAAGATGGGGTCGGGGAGCGTGCTCTCAGGCCTGATGAGTTGCGTGCTGTTACCGCCTATCTTCTCGATGAGGTGAGTTGGAATACCTACATGGGAGGAAGTGGCAGGTCAACTTGGTGTGCCCCGTCATCGGCTACGCGGAGCCTCGAAAGCTTCACTCGAGACCGGCGGTGGACTTAGATATCCACCCTTTGACGAGACAACTGCACGAGTCGCAGAGTCTGAGATTGACTGGTTGGTTGACTGGTGGATGCAAGCAGATGATGAATCTCGTGGTCATATGATCGACGAGATTTCCAACGGTTGTGGATCGAAACAAAACGATATTGAAGATGAAGAGGTCATTGAACTCATATCTAGTGCCACCGCGGAAGATGCGGCAAAGCTGGAGCTGCTTGCAAAAGAAGCTGCCGTCGGGTAGGGCCGCGTACTCTTTAAAGACTCTCCGTGAGGTAACGTCCTCGATCCTAGAGACAGGTGATGACCTCTCTCGGGTAATCGAGCGCCTGTACGGAGTGGAGCCTGGGTGGGCACCGACTCCCGCGCCTATCGAAGACCCGGTTGGAAATCCGAGTGTTGACCGTGTAGTCAAACAAGTTGCTCGATGGCTCAAGTTTGCCGAAAAGCGATGGGGAATCCCGCAAACAGTGAATATTGAACATACGCGCGAAGGGCTGAAGTCCGCTTCCCTCCTTGAAGAAGAAAAAGAAAATAGAATGAAATACGAGGAGCGTCGCGAAGAGCGCCTTAAGAAAATGTATGCGCAATTGGGGATTAGTGGCCCATTTAGGCGAAGTGAGCAGACGAGATACGAAATCCTATATTTGCAAGACTGTGCTTGCCTCTATTGTGGTTGTAAAATCGGCTTCGAAACTTTTGAAATCGATCATATTATCCCGCGTGTTGATGCTTCTTCAGATAGTCGAAGAGAAAATCTGGCTGCAGTGTGTCATAACTGTAATATTGCCAAAGGTGGGATGCCTTTTGGACAATGGGTGAAACTTAATGACTGTCCAAATGGAGTGAGTCTCGAAGAAGCTATCAAGAGAGTGAAGAGATGGGATAAAAATCGAGTTGGTTTAACTGAGAAGGCAATGCGCAAGAGGAAAGACGAAGTAATTGGCCGACTCAAGGCGGAGAAGCCCTATGAAGAGTTTGATGGGCGTTCGATGGAATCAGTGGCCTGGATGGCTATCGAATTGAAAAAGCGCATTGAGGGTCACTTTAACTCAGATTGTGCAACCGGTAAGGTAGTGAAGGTAAATGCCTATAGTGGGCGTCTGACGGCATGTGCGAGGGCGTGCTGCTCGTGTTGATAAGCGGGTTCGTCTGATTCGTCTGAAGGGTGAGAATGGCCATCATAAGAATAGATTCGATCGGCGTAACCATGCAATGGATGCGCTCGTCATTGCATTGATGACTCCAGCAATTGCTCGGACCATTGCTGTTCGTGAAGATCGTCGGGAAGCACAGCAGTTGACACATGCTTTCGAGTCGTGGAAAAACTATCTTGGCTCGGAAGAGAGGATGCAGGAGCGTTGGGGATCTTGGATTGGTGACGTTGAGTATGCATGTGATCGATTGAATGAACTCATTGATGCCAACAAGATCCCGGTCACTGAGAACCTTCGACTCCGGAACTCAGGAAAGCTGCATGCCGATCAGCCAGAAAGCCTGAAGAAGGCAAGAAAGGGATCAAAACGTTCTCGCCCACAACGCTATGTTCTGGTGATGCGCTTCCGGCCGAGATTATTAACCGCGTCACTGATCCTGGTTTATGGACTGCTCTTGTACGTGCGCGGGAGTTTGACGACCAACTAGGTTTACCAGCAGATCCAGCCAGGAGCCTAAGCCTTCGCGGATCGCGAATCTCTGCTGATTTCCCGATCAACTACTTCCCAACCGATTCACCTGCTCTCGCTGTTCAAGGAGGATATGTTGGTCTGGAGTTCCATCATGCTCGCCTGTATCGGATCATGGGGCCGAAGGAGAAAATAGCGTATGCGTTGCTTCGGGTCTGTGCAATTGATCTGTGCGGCATTGACCGTTCGAATCTATTTTCGGTCGAACTGAAGGAATCGAGCATAAGTATGCGGACAGCAGATCCCAAACTGAAGGAAGCTATGAAGGAAGGAAACGCTACTCAGATTGGTTGGCTCGTCTTGGGAGACGAGATTCAGATCGATCCTTCGAAGTTTCCTAAGCAATCTATCGGGAAGTTCCTCGATGAATGTGGTCCTATCTCGAGCTGGAGAGTTTCGGCATTAAATACTCCGTCAAAAATCACTCTCAAGCCACGGCTGCTTTCGAATGAGCCGCTGCTCAAAAGATAGGAATGGGGGGCGTAAGACTGATCTCGTAGCTTCTGAGTGTGTCGAGAAGATTATGAAGAAGACAGGGCTGGGTTGTGGAAATTAATGCCTTGCTCAAGTCGGGTTCGATTCGTGTTATCCGGCGCAATGCTCTCGGTGAGGTTCGCACATCGCCAAAGTCCGGTCTTCCCATTAGTCTGGACTTGAGGTAGTGACATGAACTCGCAGTGGCGCGTGATTGACCTGTGTGGTTTCGAAGGCGTGCTTCGATCGACGCGTGGTGGGGTGGAGGTGTGCCCTGAAGAGGGAGTATCAACGACTATTCCCGTCGCTGAGGTTGCTGTTGTCCTCGTGGGCATGAAGGTCAACTTGAGCGCCGCTGTTCTGCATCGTTTCGCCGAGGCTGATGTCGCCGTCCTCTTCTGTGATTGGAGGGGTATCCCGGAGGGCGGCTGCTACTCGTGGTCAGACCATGGCCGAGTAGCAGCCCGCCACCGAGCGCAGGCGGAGGTCTCCTCCCGCGTAAGAAAAATGCATGGGCGCGTCTGGTTCGCGCAAAGATTGAGGACAAGCCTCGGTTCTGGAGAACCTCAAGATTCGAGGCAGTGGGGAACTACTCGCGCTCGCGGATCAGGTTCGTTCGGGCGACCCAGGAAACGTTGAGGCGCAAGCTGCTCGCCTGTATTGGTCTCGTGCTCTGGGTAAGGGTGTCGGGCGTCAGCCCGCTGCAGGCCAACTGATCGGTGCGAATGCCTGCCCTGGACTATGGATATTCTGTGCTTCGGGGGCATTTGATGCGCGCTGTTCTGGCGCGGCGGCTGGCGCCTGCACTCGGAGTCTTCCACCGAGGTCGAGGCAACGCCTTCGCTCTTGCCGACGATTTGATCGAGCCTTTTAGACCGGCGATCGATGAGGTTGCCCTGCAGCTCCCGCCCACGGCATCTCCTTCGGATCGCCCGGTGAAGCAACTTCTAGTGGTGGCTGCCTCGCAGCGCTTTGATGGAGACGGACATGGTATCCCGGCCGTCGCCGAGGCTCTGGCTCAGGCTTTCGGTCGCATGTGGAGGGCGATGTCGATCGTCTTAATGTGTTGTCGTGGCAGGGGCCATCGGCCGTGTGCGCGGGAGATTGACATGGCGGATGATGCGATGTGGTGCCTGGTGATGTTCGATCTCCCGGTGGAGACGAAGAAGCAGCGGCGCGAGGCAACCCTGTTTCCGCAATGACCTTCTGGACTGGGGCTTCTGCATGGTGCAGTTCAGCGTGTACGTGAAGTATTGGCCGACCGGTGGGCAGGGATCATGCGACGCTGCGGGCGATCAAGACTCATCTGCCGGAGGGTGGGCAGGTGCGGGTGCTGGCGTTGACTGACAGGCAGTGGTCGACGGGGCTCCGTTTTGAGAACGCGAAGCCTCGGAAGGAGCGTGGCTCGCCCTGAGCAGCTCCTGATTTTTCTAACGAAGATCCCCTGGTTTTCCGCTATTTTTCAGGGAAAACTAGGGGATCTCAGCATATCAAAGGGGATTGGTGATTGATTCCCCAGCTCCCGCCTCCTGCGCCCAGGCGGCGGCCCCAGTATATCAAAAGGGGATTGGTGATTGATTCCCAGCTCCAGGACCTCGAGGTTGTACTCGTACACAGTATATCAAAGGGATTGGTGATTGATTCCCAGCGCAGCCTTGGCGAGGACTTGTGCGGCTTCAGTATATCAAAGGGGATTGGTGATTGATTCCCAGCACGCCCGGGCGCAGAGTTACGGTTGCTTCAGTATATCAAAGGGGATTGGTGATTGATTCCCAGCACACCCATCTCTATGATGCTGTCGGTCACAGTATATCAAAGGGGATTGGTGATTGATTCCCAGCTCGCCTTCGCGCGCCCACCCGGCGAACACAGTATATCAAAGGGGATTGGTGATTGATTCCCAGCTCAACCGTCGTCTGGATCGACTCATGGCCAGTATATCAAGGGGATTGGTGATTGATTCCCAGCCCTAGCGCCGATGCAAACGCTCACGATCAGTATATCAAAGGGGATTGGTGATTGATTCCCCAGCTAAACGACACCCATTTCGATGACGCTGTCAGTATATCAAAGGGGATTGGTGATTGATTCCCAGCCAGCTGAAAAGCAATCCCTGATCTAATACAGTATATCAAAGGGGATTGGTGATTGATTCCCAGCTTGCGGGTTATGAGCTGTGAGCTAGTCGCAGTATATCAAAGGGATTGGTGATTGATTCCCAGCAACGTCGTTTTTCCAGGTGATGCGGATCTCAGTATATCAAAGGGGATTGGTGATTGATTCCCAGCGCCACGGTTGATGGCTGGAGCGAGAACCCAGTATATCAAAGGGGATTGGTGATTGATTCCCCAGCAAGCGGTGGATCTTAGAGCGGTCGGCCTCAGTATATCAAAGGGATTGGTGATTGATTCCCAGCAGGGGCGGGTGAACGAGCTGATCGAAGCCAGTATATCAAAGGGATTGGTGATTGATTCCCAGCGGCACCTGTGCGACCTTCATTCGTCGGCCAGTATATCAAAGGGGATTGGTGATTGATTCCCAGCCTTGGAGTGGGCCAGATGATGCCTGTCCCAGTATATCAAAGGGGATTGGTGATTGATTCCCAGCTTGACGCGGGCGTATGCCTTTTCGCTAGCAGTATATCAAAGGGGATTGGTGATTGATTCCCAGCTGGCACGCTTGGTTTTCAGGGGCACCTAGCAGTATATCAAAGGGGATTGGTGATTGATTCCCAGCTTGCCGTGCAAGACCATCGCGGTCACCACAGTATATCAAAAGGGATTGGTGATTGATTCCCAGCATCAGGAGCGCGATCGTTGCGGCGCAAACAGTATATCAAAGGGATTGGTGATTGATTCCCCAGCGCGGTCGGAGCCGTCCCCTTCACATGGGCAGTATATCAAAGGGGATTGGTGATTGATTCCCAGCTGATGGCCGAGGCAAAGCGGCTTGAGCTCAGTATATCAAAGGGGATTGGTGATTGATTCCCAGCGGTGCCTGACGACATGGTCGACCAGCTCCAGTATATCAAAGGGGATTGGTGATTGATTCCCAGCCAGAGAGTCGTCGGCGCAGAGCCGGACGCAGTATATCAAAGGGGATTGGTGATTGATTCCCAGCTCCGCGCTCGCGGGAGCTTCGGCTGTGGTCCAGTATATCAAAAGGGGATTGGTGATTGATTCCCAGCCCTTGCACGACCTCGTGGTTAATCAGGCCAGTATATCAAAGGGGATTGGTGATTGATTCCCAGCCTGGTCACCTGCAGGGCAGCCATGTCGGCAGTATATCAAAGGGGATTGGTGATTGATTCCCAGCCTGGTCACCTGCAGGGCAGCCATGTCGGCAGTATATCAAAGGGGATTGGTGATTGATTCCCAGCCGAGTGGCGAAACGGTGTCGCAACGCGTCAGTATATCAAAGGGGATTGGTGATTGATTCCCAGCGCGTACATATCGTCCGGATGGTAACCAGCAGTATATCAAAGGGATTGGTGATTGATTCCCCAGCCCACCAGCCGACACAGGAACCTGCATCGCAGTATATCAAAGGGATTGGTGATTGATTCCCAGCTTACCGCGCATAGCGAGCGAGGCGATGGCAGTATATCAAAGGGGATTGGTGATTGATTCCCAGCTGCTATGCGCGCGCATGCGTGATTGGGTCAGTATATCAAAGGGGATTGGTGATTGATTCCCCAGCCCCGAGGTGGACCCGTCCTGAGAGAGGCCAGTATATCAAAGGGGATTGGTGATTGATTCCCAGCATAAACGCATCCACGCTGGCGTTAGCCGCAGTATATCAAAGGGGATTGGTGATTGATTCCCAGCTGTCGCTTCAGGTGGTTCTTCATGGTGATCAGTATATCAAAGGGGATTGGTGATTGATTCCCAGCGGGTGACCTGGCGGCCGAGGAGCAGTTGCAGTATATCAAAGGGGATTGGTGATTGATTCCCAGCGCAGACGATGACCGGCACTGCGGCGACCCAGTATATCAAAGGGGATTGGTGATTGATTCTCAGCACTCCCATAAGGACTGCCTTCATTGCTGCAGTATATCAAAGGGGATTGGTGATTGATTCCCAGCTGACATCGTGGGTGAAATGGAATGACTCCAGTATATCAAAGGGGATTGGTGATTGATTCCCAGCTAGTAAGGTTTGACGTTGGTCTCGTTGGCAGTATATCAAAGGGGATTGGTGATTGATTCCCAGCGCGGTCCAGTGGTTCAGGGCGTGGTCGCCAGTATATCAAAGGGGATTGCTGATTGATTCCCAGCAATGAGTACGCGCCGTCCGGGTATTTCTCAGTATATCAAAGGGGATTGGTGATTGATTCCCAGCGATACTTCTTGATCCACGCGCCTGCAGCCAGTATATCAAAGGGGATTGGTGATTGATTCCCCAGCGTTAGCAGGGTGACGACAAGGGTGGATGCAGTATATCAAAGGGATTGGTGATTGATTCCCAGCTGAAATGCGTGATTACACCTCATACGCTACAGTATATCAAAGGGATTGGTGATTGATTCCCAGCCCATCCGACGTCGGCTCCGGGGCGTTCGCAGTATATCAAAGGGATTGGTGATTGATTCGCAGCGTGGGGAGGATCGTCGAGGGTGCGAGCCCAGTATATCAAAGGGGATTGGTGATTGATTCCCAGCACGAACGGCTGGTCACGCTACGCGCCGTCAGTATATCAAAGGGGATTGGTGATTGATTCCCCAGCCTGCGCCTGTGGTGTATCCCTGGCCGATCAGTATATCAAAGGGATTGGTGATTGATTCCCCAGCCAACCTGGATGTCGGGAGGGTGCACTACAGTATATCAAAGGGGATTGGTGATTGATTCCCAGCCGGACTCATCGAGAGAGCCGTCGGTCCACAGTATATCAAAGGGATTGGTGATTGATTCCCAGCGTGTCCATGAGGAACGCCCAGTCGGTTTCAGTATATCAAAGGGGATTGGTGATTGATTCCCAGCCTCGCAGGCCTCGGCCTCACCACGGGCCCAGTATATCAAAGGGGATTGGTGATTGATTCCCAGCTCCAGATCAACGCGCATTTGCGCGTCAGCAGTATATCAAAGGGGATTGGTGATTGATTCCCAGCCCACGCGCGCGTGGTCGTTGTAGGAGGTCAGTATATCAAAGGGGATTGGTGATTGATTCCCAGCTCAACGAGGCTACTCAGGAAACGCTTCACAGTATATCAAAGGGGATTGGTGATTGATTCCCAGCTCGGGCATCAAGAAGACGGCGGACAGCACAGTATATCAAAGGGGATTGGTGATTGATTCCCAGCGGGTGACCTGGCGGCCGAGGAGCAGTTGCAGTATATCAAAGGGATTGGTGATTGATTCCCAGCGCAGACGATGACCGGCACTGCGGCGACCCAGTATATCAAAGGGATTGGTGATTGATTCCCAGCACTCCCATAAGGACTGCCTTCATTGCTGCAGTATATCAAAAGGGGATTGGTGATTGATTCCCAGCGTATTGCTCATATCAAAATCCTACGTGCCAGTATATCAAAGGGGATTGGTGATTGATTCCCAGCCAACCTGGATGTCGGGAGGGTGCACTTACAGTATATCAAAGGGATTGGTGATTGATTCCCAGCCCCTACGTGAACATCAACGCGAACGATTCAGTATATCAAAGGGGATTGGTGATTGATTCCCAGCATGCGCCCCTATCGATGTTGAGGTGTCGACAGTATATCAAAGGGGATTGGTGATTGATTCCCAGCTCGTCCGCGTTTTTTTGAGGGCGAGGAGGTCAGTATATCAAAGGGGATTGGTGATTGATTCTCCCAGCCTCACGCCCTCACTGTCGGACAGGCGCGCAGTATATCAAAGGGGATTGGTGATTGATTCCCAGCTCGGCCAACTTCCCCATGGCTTCGGTGCCAGTATATCAAAGGGGATTGGTGATTGATTCCCAGCCTCGCAGGCCTCGGCCTCACCACGGGCCCAGTATATCAAAAGGGGATTGGTGATTGATTCCCAGCTCCAGATCAACGCGCATTTGCGCGTCAGCAGTATATCAAAAGGGGATTGGTGATTGATTCCCAGCCGGACTCATCGAGAGCCGTCGGTCCACAGTATATCAAAGGGGATTGGTGATTGATTCCCAGCGTGTCCATGAGGAACGCCCAGTCGGTTTCAGTATATCAAAGGGGATTGGTGATTGATTCTCAGCTGATGGCCTCGCTGAAACGCGCGCCGCTCAGTATATCAAAGGGGATTGGTGATTGATTCCCAGCCTATTCCGGAGAGGCTTCGTCTGAGAGGCAGTATATCAAAAGGGGATTGGTGATTGATTCCCAGCAGTGCTTCGACCTCTTCGTTCTTCGCGTCAGTATATCAAAGGGGATTGGTGATTGATTCCCAGCGGAGGCGGCGGCGTTTCGTCGTTGGGGCAGTATATCAAAGGGGATTGGTGATTGATTCCCAGCCATGAGCCATTCGACGAACTTCGTTGAGCAGTATATCAAAGGGGATTGGTGATTGATTCCCAGCCGTCAGACGCAGACGGGGTTGGCAGTAGCAGTATATCAAAGGGGATTGGTGATTGATTCCCCAGCGCATTGCCGGGGCAGTTGTCGTGCGGCTCAGTATATCAAAGGGATTGGTGAATGATTCCCCAGCACCTCGTCTGCGCACTGCTCGGCGTCCGCAGTATATCAAAGGGGATTGGTGATTGATTCCCAGCAGGGGTCGAGTCCCATACCATGGCCCACAGTATATCAAAGGGGATTGGTGATTGATTCCCAGCAACACCGTGTGGAACATCGTCAGCACAGCAGTATATCAAAGGGGATTGGTGATTGATTCCCAGCCTGGACTGCGGCGGGCGACCCTGTGGTCGCAGTATATCAAAGGGATTGGTGATTGATCTCAGCCCGCAATCGCGTGTGCTGAATACGTGGCCAGTATATCAAAGGGGATTGGTGATTGATTCCCAGCGCGGCTATCTCGTCACGCATCGCACGGGCAGTATATCAAAGGGGATTGGTGATTGATTCCCAGCTTGAGTAGAGATGAGCCGTGATCAGGAATTGAGCGTAGAAAAACCCCTGAGCATAGTTCAGGAGCAAAGGAAAGCGAGAGGACCAATGGCAGTAAGGGGTCTTTACAGCCTGAAGCTGAAGGCAGTCCCGCACCCGAAGCTGATGGAGTAGCTTCCTTTGAACGCTCTGTTGCCAGACGTCCTTCAGTATCCTCTCGCGGCGTCGATATTAGTCTCAAGGTTGGTTTCGGTCAAGAAAGACATGTAAACAACGCTCTCCGGCTGACACTGGTTTGATCGAAGTTTTTCCCTGTGAGCAGGGATGAGTCGTTCTCGAAATAGTGCTAGGGTGCGTACGAGGGTGGTAGCCAGCCCACCAGGGAGTGATCCCCGGGCAGGCGGGCCACCCTCGTTGTTTTCACTTTGGAGTGGTTTGAGGCCGTGTAGAACGTGACTGCGAGAAAGACGTGATCAGTGGTGATCAGAATCGCGCGGTCGTTTCCTTGAGCGCGCCGGCCCGCGACGGATTGATCAAAGCGCCTGCAAAAAATAAGGAGCGAGGCCCATTGCCCGGACGTTCTGACGGTCGATTATTTCACGACTAGTCCAGGGGGGATTCCCGCTCCGAGACCCAGTATAGACGCGTTTTGATAGATTACGCCCGGAAATGGTCAGCGGTTGTGCCAGCCGCGATCTGAGCAAACGATCGTTGAGTCCGCGTGCGTCCGCGTCGCCTTGCGACGCCGCGTTCTCCTCCTCGAGCTGTCGGAATCGACCATGGGGTTACGCAGCAAGGCTATACTGGCCCGGACAAAGGAGTTCTCATGCCAGATACGCACCTGCAGGCCCTGTCGAACGCGCAAACGATCCGCGAATCCAAGGGGCGTAGCATCATCGCCTTCCCCGACACATACTGCGTGATCGATGTCGAGACCACGGGGCGCAGCCCCAGTGGGACCACATCATCGAAGTTGCGGCACTCAAAAATATCGGACGGCCAGGAGGCTGGGCGCTTTAGCTCGCTGATCCAACCGCCGAGCATGCTGGGCGGAACCTACGTCGACGAGTTCATCGCGGCCCTGACGGGCATTACCGACGTGATGCTCGCGGGTGCGCCGTTTGCTCCCGACGTGCTCGAGGAGTTCGCTGCCTTCGTTGGGGATGCGCCCGTCGTTGGCCACTGCGTCAGCTTCGACGTCAACTTCCTCTACGATTCCTTCTGACCGCTACCTGACCGGCTGTTCTCGAACGACTACATCGACACCCTGCGTATCGCGCGCAAGCTGCACCCGGAGATGTCTCACCATCGCCTGGCAGACCTCGTCGAGCTCTTCGATGTCACCCACAACGATGCGCATCGCGCCATGGGCGACGTCGAGGCAACCGCCGAGTGCTTCGCACGCCTGAAGGATGAAGCCCTCGAACGTCACGGCAGCGAAGAAGAGTTTCAGAAAGCGTTCCCGTGCAGTTGGCGGCAGTCACGCCGTGAAGGCCGCCGACATTCAGGGCGACGCTCAGAAAATCGACGAGGACAGCCCGATCTTCGGGTGCGCCTGCGTCTTCACAGGAAAGCTCGAAAAATTCACGCGAGCCGAAGCCATGCAGATCGTCGCCGACCTGGGCGGCATCAACCAGGACGGCGTCACCAAGACGACTCGCTATCTGATCCTCGGCAACAACGACTACTGCGCGAGCATCAAAGACGGCAAGAGCAACAAACAGAAAAAGGCCGAAAAATGGGCCCTCAAGGGCACGGGAATCGAAATCCTCCCCGAGAGCGTCTTCTACGACATGCTCGGTGAGGAACTCCTGAGGGATCACTAAGGATTCCAGGACCACCTGGGAGATTCCCGGCCCTCGTACCCACAGGTCGGGATTCATTGCGCCCTCACCCGCGGACGGTGGAACAGGCCCTTGCGCTATTTAGCATCCCTGCCGTATCCTGCTCGGCTACCCAAAACGAGGAAGAAAGAGAGTGAGGACATGAGCGCGGCACAGGTGACGCAGCAGGGCACTGGTGAGGCGACGGAGATGCAGAAGGAAGCAAGCGAGGCGATGGCGACGCGGCAGGGCGCACGTGGGGCGGCGAAGACGCGGATTCGCGCGCGCATCACGCACGTGGGCAGCGAGTACCGCAAGGCCGTCACCTCGGGCACCTGCGAGCTCTGCATCACCGACTGGAGCGCCCGCATCCGCGACATCTCCTTCGAACTCACGGACGTCAACACCGGCGCCACGTGGCAGACGACCATCCCGACCCTCCACGTCGGCCGGTGGAATGATATCTGGGAGATCCGCCTCGACCCCTTCCACCTCTCCAAAGCCCTCGCCCACGTTACCCTCGTCGTCGACACGGACCGCCTGAACGACGAAGGTGGCCGCGCCCTGATCACCCTCGGCATCCTCGAGGCCGTCGAAGCCTGCGGTCGCGCCTCCGAGATGGTCGAGCGTCTCGACGGCGCCTACATCCACGACGACGACTGGGACGAAGAACACCATCCTCGAGCCCTGGCGCATCGCGGGTGACCCTGACGAAGGCTGAAGTCCTTTCGTTGCAGCTCGGGCGGCCCCTAGCGGCTGCGCGAAAAGCGAAGCGAGAACACGTCGAAAAACGATCATCCAAACATGCCCGCGATAACTCGTTGCCTGTTACGCTGATCACTGTTCCTCAGGAGTTCTCTATCACACTATCTCTCGCTCCTGTGAAACATCCTGTGTAAACGGGCGCGCCCACGCGACCGCTCGCCGCCGGTCTCCACCTCACTCTCCTGGCGATCACGAGCACGCGTGGGCGCGTTCGCGTATGACTGTGCCCCGACCTCGTCGATACGAGGCCGGGGCACAGCGCGTCAGATGCGTACCCTCGCGCGGAGGGCGGGACGGTCAGGCTCCGCGTCGGCGAGCTGCCACCGCCAGCGCGCCCAGCAGGCCCAGCATGCCGGCGCCAGCGAGGATGCCAGCCATGTCGGCGCCCGTGCGAGCCAGCTGCTTCGGCGCGGGGGCCGACGGAGTGGGGCGGCGTGGCCGGGGAGTGGACGAGCTTGGCGTCGAGGGAGCTCGACGGGGTCGGCGTAGCCGAAGGGGTCGGGGTGGTCGACGGAGTCGGCTCGGGCGTCACCGACGGCGTAGGCGTCGGGGTTGCGGTCGGCGTCGGAGTCGGAGTCGGGGTCGCGGTCGGCGTCGGAGTCGGAGACGGGGTCGCGGACGGGGTCGGGCTCGGCTCCCGGCGTGGGAGTTGCGTGAAGGAGTCGGCCCGGCGTCGGCGTCACCGACGGCGTGGGCGTCGGATTTGCGTCGCCGTTCGCGTCGCCCGAGCCGTCCGAGTGAATGTCCACGCCGCCCGTGTACAGCTTCGCATTGATGAGCGCATCGTTGTGGAAGGTGATGCCGTTGCGAACCGTGGCCATGTTGTTGATCGTGGCCTCGTACTGCAGGACGTAGGTGCCGTTGTTCGTCAGGCGCGGGAACGTCGCGGTGAACCCGGTGCCGTCGGCGCTGGCCTCCATCGTGAAGGTGCCGTCGCCGATCGACGCGCCGACTTGAGGGCGGGCGCCTGATCGGCCTGGTACTCAGCGTCGTTGTTGTAGTAGTAGAGCTTCTCGACCCGGGCACCAGCGAGTAGCCGCCGGAGCTCATATCGAAGGTGTCGAGCGATCTCGACCTCGGTCGCACCTCGGGCAGCTGGGATCCCTTGATGTCGATCTCCCAGATGATCCGCGAGAGTCGCCTTCCTTGGGCAGGCCCCCACTTCTGGGTGTTGGGCAGGGGTGCGCTCATACGTGCCGGAGATCGAGCCGCCGGGCAGGTCCACGATGATCGGCGGTGCCGTTGACCGGGAAGGACACAGTCGACGAGGTCGTGGCGTGCACCGCCTTCGTGCGCACGGTGCCGTGGCCGATGATGCTGTGATGGTCCCTTCGCGTACTCGCCGAAGGTGCAGGTCATGGACACGCCCTCACCCGCGGGGACGGAGCAGTCGACGACGGGGACCTTGTCGTCGTTGAGCATGCTGAAGTTCAGCGTCGAGCTGCCCGAGTCCGAGATAATCTTGAGCTCGGGGGGAATCTGAATGGTGAACGTGTCGCCGGGCGCGACGTCCTTGCCGGTCGTGTCGATGTCGAAGGACATGGTCATGACGTGGATGCCGACCGTGGGCGCGGTGGTTTCATTGTCCTCGCGCGCCAGCGAAATTTTGCTGACGACGCCGACGGAGGCTGGCGAAGGTGGGCGCGATCGCGATGAACGCGGCCAGCAGGCCGGCGACGATCATCCCGACAGCGAGCGGGAAAATGCGCCCGATACTGCGTGGGTGCACGTGAGTCTCCATTCGTTATGGATGGGGGCCGAGGCCGTGGCGTGCTCGTTGGGGTGGCCACCCATCCGCTCGGGTTAGCAAGTAATGATGCTGATGGGAAGGCTACGCCTGTCTGTCATGGGCTGCGCGTTTAATGTCGCCTATTTGTCCACGTTATGGAGGGTTTGTTTTGGTCGTCTAGCAATTCATTGGACATTAAGCTGGTTGGAAATGTGAGCATTTGAGCGATGTTCTGGTTGTGCGGTAATTAATTGACTGGCGTTACTATTTTTTGTCGCCCAGTCATGTGTGTGACGAAGCGCATATGAGCTGCTTCGCTTATGGGGTGTGGCGCAGGGCCTCGCGGTCTCCAGAAATTTCGCATGCAATTCCCGTGAGCATATTTCAAATTATGTAATCCGATCGTTGATATTCTGCGGTTTTCGGGGTTGGGTCGATTCGCTGCCGTGAGGAATTGCATGCGAAATTTGCTGGTCGCATCGCATGTGGGGCCGCATGCGGGGCGGCCGGGGTGTGGTGCTGTGAGGCGACTACCTCGAGCAAAGGGGAATTCCGCCTCGTCGCGGGCAAAACTAAAACCCCGAAGCGAATGCTTCGGGGACTTGCTGGTGGCTCCGACCGGCGTCGATCCGGTGACCTTTCGATTTTCAGTCGAACGCTCTACCAACTGAGCTACAGAGCCAAGACCTGAACCAAAAAGGTCTGGTCGGCGACCCCGACGGGACTTTGAACCCGCGACCTCCGCCGTGACAGGGCGGCGCGCTAACCAACTGCGCTACGGGGCCTTACAACAGGTAAGACCTATTGAATTGTTCCAATCACGATTGCGACCGGTGGTACCCCCAACGGGATTCGAACCCGTGTCGCCGCCGTGAAAGGGCGGTGTCCTAGGCCGCTAGACGATGGGGGCCTGCTTGGCCGTCGAACTGGCGTCCGAAGACGGGAGATAGTTTAGGCAGAACGCGAGCGGAACGTCAAAACGAAAATCCAGTGACAGCTGACACATTACCGAAAAAAACGTTGCAATTGTGCGGAATTCCCAGGAATTTCATCAGCTCCCGCGACCCTAGGCTTGATGCATGACTATGACACCAGCAGTCGGTGCCCTTGCCCAGGCCTCGGACGCCCTCGCGCGCGTGGTCGCCGACCCGCAATCCGGGGCAGAGGCCGCCGTGGCCACGACCATCGACCTCACCCTCCTCATCCTCGGCCCGATCGTCGGGGCCTTCGTGGGTATCGTCGTCTCGGTCCTCCTCTCCGCCCTGGCGCGCAAGGCGCTCTCGAAGGCGGCCACGGCCTCGTCGATCCTGGCACGCGTGCGCCGCCCGGGGCACTTCACCTTCGCGGCCTGGGGAGCGTGGGCGGGACTCGGCATCGCGCTGATCAACCCCCACCTGTCCGAATGGAACGGCACGTCGATCACGACGTTCCTCATGCACGTGCTGCTCATCCTCGCCCTCGCCTGCCTGACCTGGATGGCCTACGCCGCGGCGTGGGTCTTCGAGGACGCCGCCAAGGCTGCGCCAGGATTCTGACCAGGGGACGCTCGCGCCGCTTTCGAGACCCAGGCCCAGGTGCTGCGCCGCTCACCCAGTCGATCATCGTCGTTGTGGGCATCGTTGCGATCATCGGTACCTTCGAGGTCGCCCGCCAGGCCATGACCACCGTCCCTGGCCTCCGCCGGCGTCATCTCGGTGATCTTCGGTCTCGCTGCCCAGCAGACCCTCGGCAACGTCTTCGCCGGCCTGCAGCTGGCCTTCACCGACGCGATCCGCGTGGGTGACGTTGTCGTCGCCGGCGAGAAGAAGGAAACCGGCTCCGTCGAGGAAATCACGCTCTCCTACGTGGTCGTGCGCATCTGGGACGAGCGCCGCCTCATCATCCCGTCGCGCTACTTCACGCAGACACCCTTCGAGAACTGGACGCGCCGCGCCGCCGCCCAGCTCGGCACCGTTGAGCTCAAACTCGACTGGTCCGCGCCCATGACCCTCATCCGCGCCAAGGTCGAGCAGCTCCTGACCGCCACCGACCTGTGGGACGGACGCACGTGGGGCGTGCAAATCACCGACTCCGACGAGTACACGGTCACCGTGCGCGTCCTCGTCTCCGCGAAGAACTCCGGCCACCTCTCCGACCTGCGCGCCTACATGCGCGAGCAGCTCATCGCGTGGATCGTCACCGAAGAGCCGTGGGCACGCCCCGCCCAGCGCATCGAGCCGCGCCAGACCGTCACCGTCGAGCAGGACATGAGCCGCGAACGCATCGCGCGCCTGGCCGCCGAGCTCGCCGGGATCTCCGGTACGAACGAGGCCGTGGCCGCCACGGGCACGTCGGCTTCCCACGCGGGTACGCCTGCGTCGGCCGGTGAGCAGTCCAGCGCCGCGACGGGTGGTGCCGCCTCCGCGATCTCCGCGTCCGGCGCCGCGCCCGCCGCTCCCAAGGACCCCGCGCACGCCGCGCGCATGGTCGCCGCCCGCCGCAAGGCCAAGCACGCCCGCCGCCGCGCCATGGCCGACCGCCAGCGCGAACTCGCCGAGGGCGGCCCCAGCGTCTCCCGCGACGAAACCCAGGTGATCTCCAAGAGCGCTCTGCGCAAGATCATCGAGGCCGCCGGCAACGCGAACCCGCAGCTCACCCAGACCCTCACCGCGACCTCCATCGGCCGAGGCGAGCGCTTCTTCTCCGGCTCCGCCGAGGCCGAGAACGCGCCGCCGCCCTCGAGGGCCCCGGGTGAAGAGGCTCTACGCCGAGCGCGAGGCCGAGGCCCGCCGCGCCCAGGAACGCCGCGAGCCCGCAAGCGCCGCGAAGCCGAGGCCCTCGACCCCGAGGCCACCCTCGCCCTGGCGGCCGTCGGCGTTGAGCCGGTCGTTGCCGACAACGAGGCGCCCTGAAGGCGAGTCGCCCGAGGATGCTCAGGATGCGGTCGCCGATTCTGCAGCGCAGCCGATTCTGCGGAGGGTGCGAGTGCCGAGCGCGCGGACGAGGCGACCGTGAAGGACGCCGCGGCTGATTCTGTCGCAGCGACTGAAGTTGCCGCTGACGAGCCCGATTCTGCCGACACGGCCGCCGATCGAGACCGTCGACGAAACCGAGCCCGACGCCGCTGAAGCCGAGGTCGACGCGGAGTCTGTCGATGCCGCTTCCGCCGAGGAGACAGGCCGCCGACGCGCAGCCTGCCCCCGCGCAGGGCGAGGCCCCCGCCGACGCGGCAACCGACGCTGGCGCATCCGCCGATTCCGGCGACTCGCGCGCCGCCGAATCACAGGAGGACAGCGCTCCCCGTCGAGGACGCTGAGCGTGAGGGCGCGCCCGCCCCCGACGCGCCCGAGGAGACGGGCGACGAGGGGGAGGCCCAGGCCTCGTCGGACGTCGAAGCGTCCCCGGACGAGCAGGAAACCACGCCGATCCCCGCGCGTGAAACATCCGTGAAACATTCCCGTGCAGGGTGCCCCCGCCCGTGCGCACCGGTCGGCCCGTCATGACCGACACGGTCCAGGCGATCGCGCCGGCGCTCGTGCCGCCGCCCGCGCCGACCCCCCGCCGAGATGGCGGCATCGCGTGCGCCCGAGGACAGGCCGACGAACCCGCCGTCCACCCCGGCTGGTACGCGGTCGCGGAAGAGGCGCGCCTCGACGCGGAAACACGCCCCCACGCCCACGGTGAAGCCCGCGCGCGTGTCCATCATGGACTTCTTCCCCGGCCGTCGCCCCCACCGGCGCCGAGGCCGACATGCTGCGCGCCGTCACCGGCCAGATCCCGGCCGTCGAGCCCCAGGAACCGCAGTCTGAAAACGCCGAGTCTGCGGTGGCGGAAAAGACCGCGACCGGACGAGGCCGTGGCCCCGAGAGTGCGCTGCGGAGGACTCGGCCCCCGAGGCCGAGACCCCCGAGGTTGATGCTGCGCAGAAGGACGCCGTCGCCGACGCGGCTGCCGACGCCGAGGCGACCGTTGTCATGGATCCCGTGGAGGCCGCAGAGGCCGGGGCGCTCAATTCCGACGCCACGCAGGTCTTGCCTGCGGTCGACGAGCCCGAGGACGAGACCCTCGTGATGCCCGCTGGCGGCCATCGCCGAGCCGGCTTCGAGGCCGCGAAGGCTGACGGGATGCCGTCGCGACCCGAGGGCGTTGCGGTGGAAGAGGAAGCCCCGGCGAAGAAGGAGACCGCCAAGAAGGCGGCTTCCGCTAAGGCCGGCGCGAAGAAGGCTCCCGCGAAGAAGACAGCCGCCAAGAAGGCCTCGACCGCGAAGAAGGGCACCAAAAAGTCCTCCGCCGCGGCCACAAGACCGTGAAGACGAGGGAGCCGACAAGGGGAGCGACGCGACCCCCGACAAGGACGCGAAGGCTCCCCGCCAAGAAGGCCACACGAAGAAGCCCTGCCGCCAGAAGGGCACCGCCAAGAAGGCGGCTCCCAAGAAGGCGGCGGCGAAGAAGACCTCCAACGCAGGGACCCGCCACCAATGAGTGATGGGGACAGGGTGAACGGGCCACGGCCTCGTCACTGAGGCCAGCGCGAGGGAAAACGGACCGCCCGCGCCCACGCACAGATGTGCACGGGCGCGGGCGGTCCGCGACAATAGAGGCATGACGGCTCCCGATCCCACCGCGCACAGCGAGACGCCCGGCCAGCAGACTGCGCCGGGCCCACAGTCCGCCCCTGGCCCTCAGGATTCTCCTGGAGGGAGCGTCGGCGTTGCTGTCCATGCAGCCCTCGCCGCCGAGACCATTTTCGGGGCCCTCGGCATCGCTCTGGCCGGAACGATCCTCGGCATCGCCGCTCCCGACACCATCGCGGGGATCATCCTGATCCCCGCGGCGATCGTCCTCATCGCGCGCACGAGGCCCTGGCGGCAGAGCCTCGGCGTGCGCGGGCTCGGCATCGCCGTGATCGTGGGGGTTTTGTTTGCTCTGTACGGTAGCAGCATGTTCACGGCGATCAACCACCTGCAGGTGGGTACCGCCGTGGCGATCTCGATGACCGTCGGTCTGCTGATCGGCCTGATTCACGGGCAGGGGAAACGTCGTTTCCTCAGCCCGGCTCTTGCCCTCGCGGGATGCGTAGTGTTTGCATACCAGGCGCTCCCGGGCACCGTCGATGGCAAGGTGATGCAGTCGAGCATGATGGTGAGCCTATGGGCTGGTGTTCTCCTGCTCGCCATAGCGATGATGAAGGGTGTCACGTCGTATCTCGGCTACGACTACGGAGCGGTATCCGGGGTGGGTTTCGTGATTGCTGCACTGGGATTCGGTCTGCGGGATGCCACCATTCATGAGATTCCCGCCCTGAATGGACGCTTTATCGCGGTCATCATCGCGGTCAGCTGCCTGATGTTCGTCAGGCCCACCGTGCTGCGCCGCGTGGTCGATCAACAGGCAGATGCGCGAACCCAAGCTCGATACAACGTTTTCTTTCCCGCGGTCGCGATGGTTGCCGGCGTCGTCCTGCTCGGACAGGTTCCCAGCCTCCTCGACCTCCTCGGTCTCGCGCTCATCACCGGCGCGCTCTGGATCATGTCGGGCGTGACGATCGTCCCGCGGCGATTCTTTTCGCAAACGCGGGTCCGGAGAGGTGACTGCGGACTGAGCCCCGCCTCGTCGATCGAGGCGCGCAAGAGAGCGTCCGCACGCGTGCGAGGGCGCGGGCGGCGCGGGACAATAGAGGCATGAACGCAACTGATCCCGCTGCCCGCACCGACGCCGAGTGGAAGAAGCTCCTGAGCCCCATGCGCTACCACGTGCTGCGCGAGGCCGGCACCGAGCGTCCCTTCACCGGTGAGCTCCTCGACGAGGCGCGCGTCGGCACCTACTCCTGCGCGGCCTGCGGATCCGCTCTCTTTGACTCCGACGCGAAGTTCGACTCCTCCTGCGGGTGGCCCTCCTTCTTCCAGGCCCACGACGGTGCGACCGTCGAGAGCGTCGACACCAGCCACGGCATGATCCGCACCGAGGTGCGCTGCGCGACCTGCGGCTCCCACCTCGGCCACGTCTTCCCCGACGCGCCTGACCAGCCCACCGGCATGCGCTACTGCATGAACTCGGCGGCCCTCACTTTCGCGCCCGCGCAGTGAACGCGCGCCCGCGCCCCCGTCATCGACCGTATCCCGCCCCAGCTCTACATCGTCGGCTCCGGCCTCATCCAGTACGTGGGCGCGGCGCTCGCGGTTATTGCCTTCGCGTCCGTCGAACCCGCCTCCGTCGCCTGGTGGCGCGTCCTGACCGGCGCGGTTGTCCTCCTGACCTGGAAACGTCCGTGGCGCGGCGGCCTCACGCGCTCCGACCTGGCTATTTCCGCGCTCTTCGGCATCATCATCCTGACGATGAATTCCTCGTTCTACGAGTCGATCGCGCGCATCCCCCTGGGCACCGCCGTCTCCATCGAGTTCATCGGCCCCGTCGCCGTCGCCGTCATCAGGGGCCGCGGCTGGCGGCCGCGCATCGCCGCCGTTCTCGCATTCGCTGGGGTGGCGTGCATCGGCGGGCTCGCCCTCGACCTGAGCGTGCCGAGCGTGCGCGTCGGTGTCGCCTGGATCCTCCTCGCGGCCCTAGCCTGGTCGGCCTACATCGTCGTCGGGCAGAAGGCCTCGACCACGCGCGACGGGGTCACGAACCTGGCGCTCGGATGCGCGTGGGGCACCCTGTTTTTCGCGCCCTTCCTCGGCCCGGGCGCGATGGCGGCCCTGGCCTCGTGGAAGCTGATGGCGATCGTCGTCGGTGTGGGCCTGCTGTCCACCGCGATTCCCTACACCTTCGAGGCGCTCGCGATGCGGCGCCTGGCCGCGTCGACCTTCGCGCTGTTCGCCGCGATCCTGCCGGCCACGTCCGCCCTGGTCGGCGCCGTCATGCTCCGCCAGATCCCCGGCGTCTTCGAACTCATCGGCCTGGTCCTCGTGTCGGTCGCGGTCTGGCTGGCCTCGCGCGAGTAAGGGCGTATGAGCGGGCTTTGTGGGGCGCGATATGCCATGTCAGCCGACAGGGGCAGCCTGTCGGCGGCAAAGCTGGCGCCGTTCGCTGATGTCGTCGCAATAAGGCGCCCGATCCGGATAGGTTGTGACGATCTGGATAGGTTGTGACGATCTGGATAGCTTATTAACCTATCCGGATGCGTGTTACCCTATCCGGAAGTGCGCAACCTATCCGGATGCGCGTTACCTATCCGGATGCAAGTGCGTTGCGATGTTACAAACGTCGTCAAACCACGCCGTTTTTCAAGGGGGTTTAGCGCTCATTGTTACAAACGTCGTCAATCCGAGCCCGAAATTGGCTTTTTCTGGCGTTTTCGCCTGCAGATTGACGACGTTTGTAACATGCGGGGTCGGAGACGCGTTGAAAATGCTGCGGATTGACGACGTTTGTAACAACAGCCGGGCGCGTCGGCCTTTCGAGGGGTTCCTATGGGTTTTATCCGGGGATGTTGAACACCCTCAGTCGAGGCTGAGGTGGCGAGGCGCGCGCTTGCCGCCGCGGGCGATCACCCAGAACGCGAACCACGCGCCGGCCGAGCCGACGATCATGACGAGCACCATCGGCACGGCGCTGTCGCCGCCCGAGGTCGCCAGGGGAGCGGCAATGCCGTTCGCGATCGACTGGAACACACCCATCACGGATGATGCCGTGCCCGCGTGCTCGCGTGCCTCGCTCATGGCCTGCGCGCCGGAGTTGCCGAAAAATAAACGCGTTCGCCGTCATGATGAGCGCGAAGCCCACGCACGTGAGGATCAGCGGCAGGTCGAGGAGGAACGTCGAGATCGCCAGTGTTACCACGCCGGTCGCCGCGATCGTGAGGCCCGCGATGATGAGTGTGCGTGGCGTGAAGTGGGAGATCAGGCGCACGTTGACCAGCGCGAAGCCGGTCGACAGCAGCGCGTTAAACGCAAACACCCACGCGAAAGGCCATGGGGACAGGCCCAGCGGCCCCCTGCAGCACGTAGGTGGCGTTCGAGATGTAGCCGAACATGCAGAAGCTCGAGAAGGCGTTGGTCAGCATGAAGCCCACGAAGGGGCGGATGCGCACGACCTGGACGAGGCCCTGGAAGAACCGCGGAATACCGCCGGGGGTGGCGGCGCTCCTCGGGCAGGGACTCGGGCACGACGAACCACGCGAGGGCACGCCATGAGCAGCGTGAAGGCGGCGAGCGCCCAGAAGACGACCCTCCACGTCGCGTGCGTGATGATGAACGCACCGAGGACAGGGGCAAGCATCGGCGCGAAGCCGACGATCGCCTGGATGAGGCTCATGGCGCGCGCCAGCGTCTTGCCGTGCGCGACGTCGACGAGGATCGCGCGCGCCACCGACGAGGCGACGCCGCCGCCGAGACCCTGGAAGACTCGGCCCACGAGGAGCACCCAGATGTTGGGCGTGAACACGCAGATCATGGAGCCGACGAGGGCGATGATGCCGCCTGCGATGATGGGGCGGCGGCGCCCGATCTGGTCCGAGATGGCGCCGCCCAGGACCTGGCCGGTCGCGTAGCCCACGAAGAAGGTTGTGAGCGTGAACCCGAGCATCGTCGAGTTCGTCGCCAGGTCTGCCGTGATCTGCGGGAACGCGGCCGAGTACATGTCGGTCGCCATCGGGCGGGCACGGCGTTCTGCACGGCCAGCGTGATCAGCAGGGCTACCGTGAGTGCCCCGCCGACGATGCCGCTGCGGTCCTGGGTGTCGTTAGTCGTCATGGGGTAATTGTGTACCCGTGGGTGTATGAAATAGACGATCCGGTTGAATATTTGACGCATCTCGCACGCCGCGGGCGCTGACGTGCGTACATGTGCTCAGGCGTGCAGTGTGCCTGCCGCCCGAACGCCTCGACCACGCTCACTCCTTGTCCGCGCGTGCCTCCAGCGCGTCCGCCGCGGCCTCGATCTCCTCGCGCGTGGGGCACGAGGCCGGGCCGATGGCTGTCGTGGACAGTGCGCCTGCGCAGTTGGCGAGGATGAGTGCCTGGTCGGTGGGAATGCCCTGAGCGAGGGAGGCTGCCAGGACACCCGAGTGGGCGTCGCCCGCGCCGTTCGTGTCGATCGCCTCGACGTGAGGCGTCGGGACATGGATCACGTCCTCATTGCGGGTATTCGGTGCTGTTCCGGCGGGCCGCACAAAGTATGCGCCCTCGGCTCCCGCGCGCACGAGAACGGGACGATCCAGCACGGTGAGCATCGCTCGCGCCGCTTCGCGAGGCTGGTCGCATCGGTTGCGAAGGCTCGCATCGCCTCTCTGGTGAGCGACCTCCTGAGCCTCCCTGTGGTTCATCGAGACGATGACGTCGTCAGAGGGTAGCCCCTCCGGGATCCCGATGACGGGGGAGACATCCAGGACGACGTGCACACCCTCGGGGAGGGTACGCAGCGCCGCCTCCGCGGCCTCGCGGTTTGCGGGGTGGTCCATGAGATAACCGTCGACGTAGAGCACGTCGCCCGGGTGCATCGTGCGCACGAAGTCAGCCCATGCGCTCGAGGGTGCCATCGTCTCGGCGCCCTTGGTGGAGATGAAGGTGCGCTCGCCCGTGCGGTCCGTGAACGCGATGCAGAACCCGTTGTCAATGCCCGTGACCCGAGGCCCGAGGTCTGTGATCCCCTCGCGCGTCAGCGCCGCCTGAATGAGCGAGGAGTAGGGGCCCTCGCCGATCGGGCTGAGGGAGACGGCCTCGGCCCCCATGCGCCGCGCCGCCACGAGGGCGTTGAAGCCGCCGCCCACGTGCATTCCCTCGTCGATGGCCCACACGTCGCCACCGGGCGAGGCAGAGCTTCGCCACGAACGGCGAGGTCCACGAGATTTGGCTCATGAGGACAACGCGGCCCGCGGGGAGGCTGGCGACGAGGTGGGGTTGGCTCCTCGGGGTCGTGCGCTCGCACGAAAGGACGGTCCCGTCCTCCGACAACGCATCCGTCGCAGTGTCCTTCTGCTGACCGACAAGCGCCTGATCGCGTAGCGCCAGGAGATCTCCGGCGACGCTGGACAGGCCGAGGTGGGAAACTCCTCGATCTTCGAGAGGCTGTCTGTGGGGAGAACCTCGACCCCGAGGGTTGCACCAGGATCGCGCCCGCGATCGCGCCGATCGTGTCGGTGTCCCCGCCGATGTTAGCTGCGTCCAGGAGGGCCTGCGGGGAGGGATCGCGTGCGAGCAGCGCGAAGGCCATGGGGATCGCGTGGGCCGAGGCCACGGACGTTCCCACCTGCTCAACGAGGCATTCCAGGGATGACGAGGCGGGGTTGACGGCCAGCTGCATGGCCCTGCGCGTCGCGGCAACGACGTCCGGGTCTGGGGTCCACGCGCCGCGATCGGGGAGGGAATCGACGTAGGTGAGGGCCTTCCACAGTAGGCTCCTCAGGTCCAGGGAAGGTGAGCGCGCCGCGTCGATACCCATGGACACGGCGGCCGCCACGAGGGCAGCCGACTGGAAGCCCTGTCGCGTCGCGTGCGTGACCCGGCACGACGACCACACGGCCTCGGCGAAGGCCTCCGGATCAGCCGTCGGCATCGCGATACCGATCGGCGTGACGCGCATCGCCGCACCGTTCGTGGTGCCCTCGCCGCCCACGGTCAGCGGGTCCTCGCCCGCGCGCACGCGCTCGAGTGCCGCCTTCGTCGAGGGGCCCAACAGGTCGAGCGACCCACGCTCAATCATTGAATCCTCCCAGGCCAGCAGGGCTTGGGCGAACTCGACCGCATTGAGGGCAACACGGCCCGAGGACGAGCCCCGGCCTCGTATTAGGAGGGACGCAATCAGCAGAGCCTGTTCCGTGTCATCCGTGACCGACCCCGCCGGCATCCCCGGCGCGTAGGGCTGGGAGGCGTCCCCGTCGACGAGGCCGGTGATGCGCCCGTACACCGCGCGGATCTGCTCAGGGGACATCGCCTGCGTCGGCATACCCAGCGCGTCGCCGAGCGCAAGGCCGGCCAGGGCGCCGTACGCGCGAGAAAGACGAGGATCCATGCTGCACCTCCAACGCGGGCGCGCGCCCGCAGATAGCGTGAACGCCCCGGAAAATTCCGAGGCGACCAGTAGGCCCAGGGGGACTCGAACCCCCAACCTACGGATTAAAAGTCCGCTGCTCTACCATTGAGCTATAGGCCCAGCAGCCCCATTGTAGGAGGAAGAAGTCCCCATGGCCCAATCGAAGATGCCGCGACGCCCCGCCATGCTCGACGCCGCCAGGGCTGACGCCATTATCGGCGACGAAGACCCCGCGGCCAGCGCCGCCGTCGCCCACACCGCCGCATGGGCCCTCATGGGCGTGGGCGACGAGACCTTCACCGACGCCGACGTCGCGCGCCTGCGCGAGACCGTACGCACCAGCGGCGTCGACACGATCGCGCACGTGTGGTCGCGCAGCCCCGAGTTCACCCTCCCTGGTGCGCTGTGGCGCGTCTACCTGCTGCACGAGTGGTACCACCGCGACCCTCTCCTGGTGGCTGAGCGCTACGCCGAGGGCTCGCGCGCGCCCATCATCCAGGGCCTCGAGGGCCCCCGTCGAGCTGCGGCCCCTGAGCCTCATCATGGAGGAGGTCGACTCGCTGCTGCGCGGCGACCTGACCGACGACGACCTCGAATACGTGCTGGGCGAGGCCTCGCGGGCCATGCGCGTGCTCGCCGCCGGTGAGGCCGGGGCCCTGTGGATCGAAGACCCCGCCGACCCGCTCGCCCACCGCGTCACCATGCGCCACTCCGCGCTGCTGGTCACCGCCGACGAGCTCGACGTCGCCGCGCGCGAGGCGGCCGTCGGCACCCTCGACTGAGCCCTCGTCGGTAGCGCTCGGGCTGCTCCCGGCGTCCCCCGGACGGCCTCGTGGAAGGCCTCGTGGAAGGCCCGAACCAGGGGTGACGTGGCGCGCCCACCAGGGCATGGGCGCGCGCGGGCGACTACCCTTGTCCCTATGCGTCCGATGCCAGCCCCCGCCCCCAGCGACTCGTTCGCTCTGCGGGCGCACTCGTCTGGCGCTTCACTGACCCCGAGCGCGTCGCCGTCCCCGGCGAGCCCAGTGACCCCGCGGACATCGAAGTCCTTATGGTCCATCGGCCGCGCTACCACGACTGGTCCTGGCCCAAGGGCAAGACCGAAAACGGTGAATCCCTCGTCGCCGCCGCCGTGCGCGAAGTTGAGGAGGAAACCGGCCAGATCATCACGCTCGGCGCGCCCCTGACGACCCAGCGCTACCGCCTGGGCGGCGGGCAGACGAAGTTCACTACTGGGTGGGCACCCCCGTCCCCGCGGGCCACGCATCCGAGCGCCTGCGCGCTCCCGTCGCGCGCGCCCCGCGCACCGAAATCGACCAGACCGCGTGGACCTCGCCCGAGCGCGCCGCCGACATGCTCACGCGCCGAGGCGATCGCCGCCTCCTCGCCGACATCGTCGCTCGCGCCCGCGAAGGTCGCCTCGTGACCACGACGCTCCTCGTCCTGCGTCCGGGGCGGGGCCTCACTCCGCGCCTCGACGAGGCCGGGGACGCCCACGCGTCCGCCTCTCCTTCCGCTTCTTCCGGCGGCTCCGCGGCACCCGCCGAGGGCAGCGGCTCCGGCCAAGCTCGCCCCGCGCCGACCCCCGCGATGGTGGCCTCCGCTGCGGCCAGGAGGGCCGCCCAGGTGGAGCAGGCCTCGGCGAAGAAGGTTGAGAACGCGCCGGAACCTGTCGACCCGCCGCTCAGCCGATTCGGCGTGCGGCAGGCCTTCGACCTCATCGACCTGCTCTCGAGCTTTGGTGTGGCCCGCGCGTTCGCGTCGCCGGCCGCCCGCTCGCGACAGAGCCTCACCCCGTGGGCGTCGATGGGCGGGGGCTCGGTGACGCTCGTCGAGTCACTCGACCTGACCGCTTCCGGTCCGGATGCGCAGGTCGACACTGAGGCGCGCCTCGGACGCGTCCGCGCCTTCGCGGCCGAGCGCCTGCGCGAGCACGCGTCCCCCACGGTCCTGTCGGTCGCGGGAACGGCTCGCGACGCCATCATCGAAGAGATCCGCGCTTACGCGTCGGCTCCCGTCGCCGGCGCCGAGGCGCCGCGCCTGAGGCGTGGCCAGGTCCTCGTTGCCCACGTCGAACACGCCGGTGATGCCCTGACGGTCGCCGCCCTCGAAACGCATGGCGTCACCACGAAGGACCCCGCTGCCCACGCGCGCAAGGCCTCCAAGAAGCACTGAGGCGGCCCGGCCACAGCCGAACCGCCATCAGAGCGCGCATGAGTGCAGGTTACATGTTTGGGTTCCTCACCGACCGGGTGAGCTTACTGTCGTCCTTGGCAAAGACATAGCATTCCACCGTGTGATCGCCTTTTTGCCCAGGGTCTCCGCCTTGGGGGCAACCTCGCCGTAGTCCAGTGTCGATTCCTCGACGGGCTTGCCGACGTAGTGCTCGAAGATGAGGGAGCAGATCTCATCGCTCTCCTGGGCAAACTCGTCTTCAGATGGATAGCTAGTTCCTGCGAAATGAAAGATATGGAAGGTCTCCGCGTCATGTGGCCGGTTGCAGTCGACAACCGTGACGTTAGTGTTATCGCCCGAAGCGAACTGGTAGCACTCTCCGACCTGGGGTTGCAGGTAAGTGTTCGCACTCGCGGAGGCCGGCGGCGCTGCTGCTGACGATGCGGGTGTGGGCATGCCTTGTGAGGGATTGGGGGATCCGGACTTCGGCTTGGAGCATCCGGACAACCCCAGGCTCAGGATGGCTGCCGGACCCCGAGGATCAGCGCTGGGCGCGCGGCGTGGGATGTGAAAGAGTGAGGGGACATGATTCTCCTTGATGGGGCGTGGTCGATGAGGCGTGATGGTCGAGGAGGACTCGCGATACGCACGATAATGATCAAGATATCCGATGGTAGAAGTATCGGGTGGTGTGCGGCCAGAGGCCACACACCACCCGATGACGTTCGGAGGCTCGACGGACCCTACAGGCCCGACTCCTTCACCGACGAGGTGAGCTTCGAATGATCCAGCGGACGCGCCAGGCACACAATCGATCGATCGTTTTGCGCCCACGAATCCTTCGTCGGGATCATCCACGTCGCGTCGAGAGATGAGGTCAGGTAATCCGACCCCACGTACGCGTCGAACGCGGAAATGCACTCGGTCTCGGCCTGCCGGTTGAGCGCCTCGGCGCCCGGGAAATCCCCGTCCGGCGCGGAGGCCAAGGCGAACCTCGGCGTCGTGCTCGCGCGTGCAGCTGGTCTTATCGATCGTCGTCGCCGTGGTCGCGCTCTTATCCTCCGGTAGGAGGATGCACTGCCCGACCCGCATGTGCATGACGGACGAATCCGAGCATGCCGCGAGCGGGGCGGCGGCAAGAACGGCGACCGCAGCCGTCACGACGAGGCGACCACGCATCAGTGAACTCCCAGAGGTGGCGCCACAAGGAGGTACACGATGCCCGACACCAGAGCAGCGGCCGGCGGGGTGAGGAACCACGCGATGACGATGTTGCCCGCGACGCCCCAGCGAACCGCCGAGAAACGCTTCGTGCAACCCACGCCCATGATCGCCGTCGACGACCTGCGTCGTCGAGATGGGGGCGTGAATGACGTAGGAGCACAGGTACAGGATCGAGGAGGACACGGCCTCGGCCGTGAAGCCGCGAGCCGGATCCAGGTCGATGATCTTACGACCGATCGTACGCATGATGCGTCCGCCGCCGGCCATCGTGCCCAGCGAAATCGCCAGAGCGCCCGACACCTTCACCCACAGCGGCACGTTCATCTCGCCCGTGATGGGATCAAGGATGTTGTGGTGCTCGCCGTAGCCGCCGGCCAGCAGCGCCATGACGATGATGCCCATCGTCTTCTGCGCGTCCTGGATGCCGTGGCCCAGGGCCATGGCCGCCGAGGAGAAACGCTGAGCGGCGCGGAAGCGGCGCATCGTGCGGTGGTACTGCGCGTTGCGTAGCAGCCACAGCACGATCTTCGATGGCGATGTAGCCGATGACGAAACCGATGATGGGGGAGGCGAACATGGGGATCACGACGTGGCTCATGATGCCCCACCAGTGCACGACAGTGCCGCTCATGAGGCCCGCGCCCACCATGCCGCCGATGAGGGCATGCGAAGAGGACGAGGGGAGTCCGAACCACCAGGTGATCAGGTTCCAGATACAGGCGCCGAGCAGGGCGGCCAGGATGATGACCAGGCCCTTTTGCTGCATCTCCGGCATGGGAGACTCGGCGTAGTCGCTGATCGAAATGATGCCCTTACCGACCGTCTTTGCGACGGCCGTGCCCATCATGGCGCCGATGACGTTCATCGTTGCGGCCATGAGAGCGCCGCGCGAGGAGTCCACGCGCGCGTCGACACGGAGGTCGCGATCGCGTTCGCCGCGTCGTGGAAGCCGTTGGTGTAGCTGAAGAACAGCGCGACGGCGATGACGACGCAGACGAGATCAGATTCAGATCCACGGCTCAGGATTCCTTCAGTGCGAGGACTCGATGACGTTGGCCCAGCTCCTCGAACGCGTCGGTGCGGGACTCGAGGCCCTGGACGATGTCGCTTGAGCTTGATGATCGTGATCGGGTCGAGGCCCGAGTCGAACAGGGCAGTCAGGGTGCGGCGGTAGGCCAGGTCGCCCTCGTTCTCGAGGCGGTTGACCTCGATCCAGTAGTCGCGCATGTCCACGGGCGACTTGAGCTTGGGCATGTTCTCGGCGGTCAGTTCCGCGCGGTGCTGGATGACCGCGATCTGCTCGTTGAGCAGGGAGACCAGGGAAGTGGGGATGTCGGCAATGCCGTAGACGACCAGGAGGTCGCCGGCCTCGTCGATGAAGTCGAGGCAGTCGTCCAGGTGCGACGCCAGCGACTGCAGATCCTCGCGGTCGAAAGGCGTGATGAACGAGGAGTTGATGCGCTGAACGATCGCATGGTTTAGCTCGTCGCCGCGGTGCTCAACCTCGTGGAGCTGATCGCGCAGGGCGATGCGCTCTTCGGGGGAGGCGGCGTAGATGTGCGAGAGGAACTCGACGGCCTGCACGAGCTGGCGGGCCTGAGAGGTCAGATCTTCAAAAAAGTCAGGGCCTTGGGTCTTAGAACGGAGTCCCATGGTGTATTCGGTCCTTCCAATGGTGAACAGCACTGTTGTGCTACGTGTAATCGTCGGTCATGGGGTGGTGAGACTTCAAGTTCAGAGATGGAATTGTGACCCCATATTGGGTGTTCTATCTCACGGCGATGGGTGAATGGACGACTTCCGTCGCATTCACGAGGTCGGGGCGGGTGGGGCGTTCATAAAGGCCCTTGTGGGTGGGTTGAAGGTCCCTATCGGTCGGGCGGTGTGTGACTTGTTCGACTACGATTGAGGTGTGACCGGGACCAAGCTCCCGCAAGCGCGGGTGAGGGTCCGGCATGATTGATTCTGTCAATCGAGGACGCAACTGCGGCCTCGACAATCCGAAAATGCCTCAGGAGGCAAAATGTCCGTGACCGAACAGGACGTGCGTGCAGCCGCTCCGGCGAACGCTCCCGGAAGATGTCATCAAGTGGGTTGCTGAAATTGCTGAGCTGACCACGCCTGACGCCATCGAGTTCTCCGACGGCTCCCAGGAGGTGGGATCGCCTGACCTCTCAGATGGTCGAGCGGCATGTTCACCAAGCTCAACGAGGAGAAGCGCCCCAACTCGTTCCCGGCTCGCTCCAAGCCGTCCGACGTTGCGCGTGTTGAGTCCCGTACCTTCATCTGCTGTGAGAAGGAAGAGGACGCCGGCCCGACGAACCACTGGGCCGACCCCAAGGAAATGAAGGCCACCCTGCGCGAGAAGTTCACGGGTGCCATGAAGGGCCGCACCATGTACGTGGTGCTCCCTTCTCCATGGGCCCCCTGGGCGGCCCCATCTCCCAGCTCGGTGTTGAGATCACCGACTCCCCCTACGTCGTTGTCAACATGCGCATCATGACCCGCATGGGTGCTGCTGCCATGGACCTCATCAACGAGGGCCGCGTGTGGGTTCCTGCCGTTCACTCGGTCGGCGCTCCCCTCGAGCCCGGTCAGGAAGACTCCACCTGGCCCTGCAACGACGAGAAGTACATCACCCACTTCCCCGAGACCAACGAGATCTGGTCCTTCGGTTCGGGCTACGGCGGCAACGCCCCTGCTCGGCAAGAAGTGCTTCGCCCTGCGTATCGCCTCGACGATGGCCCGCCGCGACGGCTGGATGGCCGAGCACATGCTCGTCCTGCGCCTGACCCGCGAGACCACCGGCCAGCAGTTCCACGTCACCGCCGCCTTCCCGTCGGCCTGTGGCAAGACCAACCTCGCCATGCTCCAGCCCACGATCCCCGGCTACAAGGTCGAGACCGTCGGCGACGACATCGCGTGGATGCGTCCCGGTGAGGATGGCCGCCTGCGCGCCATCAACCCCGAGGCTGGCTTCTTCGGCGTTGCCCCCGGCACCTCCTACAAGACCAACCCCATGGCCATGGAGACCGCCAAGGCCAACTCCATCTTCACGAACGTCGCCCTGACCGACGACGGTGACGTGTGGTGGGAAGGCATCGACGGTGACGTTCCGGCGCACCTGATCGACTGGCACGGCAACGACTGGACCCCCGAGGTCCGGCGAGAAGGCTGCTCACCCGAACAGCCGCTTCACCGTCCCCGCCGCCCAGTGCCCGATCATCTGCCCCGACTGGGAAGCCCCGAGGGTGTCGCCGTTGACGCCATCCTCTTCGGTGGCCGCCGCGCCACCAACGTCCCGCTGGTTGCCGAGCAGTACGAGCCCGCCCACGGCGTGTTCATCGGCGCCTCCGTGGCCTCCGAGGTCACCGCTGCTGCGACCGACGTCAAGGCCGGCTCGCTGCGCCACGACCCCTTCGCCATGCTGCCCTTCTGCGGCTACAACATGGCCGACTACTGGGGCCACTGGCTGGAGATGCAGGACAAGCTGGGCGAGAAGTTCCGCACGTCTACCAGGTCAACTGGTTCCGTAAGGACGAAGAGGGCAACTTCATGTGGCCCGGCTACGGCGACAACGCCCGCGTCCTGGACTGGATCGTTCGCCGCGCCGCCGGCGAGGTCGAGGCCATTGACGGCGTGACCGGCCGCTACCCGAAGTTCGAGGACTTCAACCTTGACGGTCTGGACATCGACGAGGCCGTTTGGGCGAAGCTCTTCGCGATCGACCCCGACGCTTGGGCCGCCGAGATGGACGACACCGAGGAATACTTCTCGCAGTTCGGCGACAAGGTTCCCGCCGCCATCACCGAGCAGCTGGCCAAGTTCCGCGCGCGTATCGCCGCCGCGAAGCAGGCCTGATCAAAGCGGACCTGAGGGCGAGCCCGGAGAAACTCCGGGCTCGCCCCTTCTCCCCGTGGGGGTGCTGAAACGCAGAGGAAAGATACCGAGCGGCAGTCAGCCCCAGCCTCGTCGATGAGGAAGCGAAAACTGACCGGGTTGTGTCAACGAGGAGCGGGAGGGGCTACACTGGAACAGCATCCGACCGCGCACGCAAGGAGAGCCCGTGCCCAACTACTTGACGAACGACGAGCTGGCCCACGCGAAGAGCCTGCTCGATCGCATGACCACCATCTACCAGCACACCGTCGTGGGTCAGGAAGGTCTGCGCCGCGCGCTGACCGCCTCGCTCACCGCCGGCGGCCACGTCCTGGTTGAATCCGTGCCCGGCCTGGCGAAGACGACGGCCGCGCAGACCCTCGCGTCCGCGGTGTCCGGAACCTTCCACCGTATCCAGTGCACGCCCGACCTGATGCCCCAATGACATCGTCGGCTCCCAGATCTGGAACCAGGAGCGCGGCGAGATGGTCACCCAGCTGGGCCCCGTCCACGCCAACATGGTCCTCCTCGAGCGAGGATCAACCGTTCTTCGGCGAAGACCCAGTCCGCCATGCTCGAGGCCATGCAGGAACGTCAGACGACGATCGGCGGCGTCAACCACAGCTGCCCAGCCCTTCATGGTCATGGCCACCCAGAACCCCATCGAAGAGGGCACTCTACGTGCTGCCCGAGGCGCAGATGGACCGATTCCTCCTCAAGGAGGTCATCACCTACCGACGCCCGTCGAGGAGCTCGGAGGTTCTCACCCGCATCGACTCCGGCCAGATGAGCTCGCAGGCCTCGGTCGCGCCCATCACCCTTGACGACGTGCGCACCCCTGCAGGAAGCGCGCCGACGCGTGTTCGTGCACGATACCCTCGCGCCTACATCGTCGACATCGTCAACACCACCCGCGGCGCCGGCGAACCCGCTGCCGGGCTGGAACAAACACGTGCGCGTGGGCGCCTCGCCCCGTGGTGGCATCGCCCTCATGCAGATCGCGCAGGCGATCGCCCTCATGGCGGGACGAAACCACGTCATGCCCGACGACATCAAGGAAATGCGCTACGGCATCCTGCGCCACCGCATCATCCGTACCCTTTGACGCAGCTGGCGGACAACGTCTCCATCGAGGGCCTGATCGACGCCGTGTTCAACGCGGTGCCCGTGCTAACGATTCTCCCCGCCCGCCGCCGACGCGCTCGAGGAACGCAATGCCTGTACGCTCGCGCGAAATCACGCGCTCTCCACGCGCATCCAGCTGCCCGTTATGCGCGAAAGCTACTGTCCATCATGGATGGACAGCACTCCCGCGCTGCGGCAGGGACGCGGCTGGGAGTTCATGGACCTGGCTCCCTATCAGCCGGGCGACGACGTGCGCGAAATCGACTGGGCGACGGCTCGCACCGGTTCGCCGGTCATCAAGAGGCACGAGGCCACGGCGAACCGCAGGTTATGTAAATCGTCGACACGGGCCGCGAAATGGTGCTCTCGCCCCGTCGGGTGAGACGAAGGAAGAGGTCGCCCTCGCCGCATGCGAAGGCGATCGCATGGCTGAGCGTCGTCGCGCGGCGAGCCAGATCGGCCTCGTCGCCGGTGACATCGGACGCGTGCGCTTCATGCCGGCCCGATCCGGGAAATGCCCACGCTGAAACCATCGTGCGTCGCATCGAGGAGGACATCACGCTGTCCTCCCGCACTCAGATGTGCCCAAGCTCTTGGCGCGTGCGGACGGTGACCCGACGCCGCAGCCTCATCGTCATCGTCACCGACGCAACCCAGCCGGAGCCGACGCGCCTGTCCGATGACCTCATCAGAGTCCTGTCCGTGCCACGAGGTCATCTCTGAGCGTCGAGGACATCGACGACACTCCCGCGAGGAGGGGGACGAACGTGGTCGACGTGACCGAAGGGCCTCCCGGACTTCCTGCTGCGCGACTCGCAGCTGGCCGGGAAGCCGCCAATCTCGTGGCGTATGCGCCGACACGCGGTCGCCCAAATGCTCGATAAACGTGGGGTGATCCGCGTGGACGTGGGCTCCAGTCAGGACGTCCGCGCGCACTCATGCGAGCCCTCGAAAGGAGCACATGTCGAGTGATCTCACCAATGGCCTGAACGATCCCACTCTACGCGAACTGGATGTGGATCCTGGGGACGGTACTCGTCGTGGCCGTCCTCGGGTGGATTGTCTACAGCATCTGGCGCTGGTGGACCTCGCGTATCGGCGAGTAATGGAACTTCAGACGATCACGGATGCCCGCCGCAAGAAAGTACCTCACCTACATCGATCAGATTGCTGACCGCTACGCCGACGGTGACCTGGATGGCGCGGCGTTCACCCGCAACTCCGCGGGCCTCATGCGTGCCCTGGGCACCGAGCGAACGGAGGCCGGACCTCGGTCGCGACCGTGTCCGGTGCGACTCGTTCCCGTGTGGCCGGGCCTGGCCAACATCCTGCAGGCCTGCAGAGTCCCCCAGTTTCTCGGGCGATGAGATCCCGCAGGGCAGCTTTCTCACGAGGCCGTTACCAACGTCTTGACCATGGCCGTGGAGGCGGTGAACGTATGAGGTTCTGGTGGTTGATCCCCGTCGTCACTGGCGGTCGTCGCAATCGCGACGGTCGTCGGGTGGCTGCTCGCGCGTCGCGCCGGCGTGCGTTCGGGCAAGAAAGGGCTGGGTTGCCAACACTGGCTACCTGCGCGGCCTGCCGAAGTACCAGGCGCTCGTGCGTCGCACGCGCGCCTCGCTGGCCATGGCCTTCGTCTGCTTCTGATCGCGCGTCATCGCGACCTCCGTGTCGGCAGGCGCGCCCGTTGACCGCTACGTCAAAGACGGGTCCGCGAGCCGCGACATCGTCCTGTGCCTGGACTCATCTGGATCGATGCTGCCCTACGATTCGAGATCGGCGAGGGCCTTCCGGCAAATCATCTCCCACTTCGAGGTGAGAGGATCTCGCTGCAGCTGTGGGACGCCTACTCGATGACGATGTTCCGCTCACTGCATGGCTACGACATGGCCTACCGACGTCCTCCAGGACATGTCGGACACGATCGACACCAGCCTCATCCAGAATTGGTGGAAGGTGTCTGGCACAAGGAACTCTTCAGTACCTGGAGCCCGTCTTGGACGAGGACCAGCAATCTCCTCGCTCGTCGGCGACGGTCTGGCCTCATTGCATGCGGGCTGCGACCATAACGACAAGCAGCGTTCCGCACCATCCTGCTGTGCACAGACGACGGGGTGTACGGCGAGGGGCGTCTACGACCTGAGCGAGGGCGATCGAATTCGCGAAGAGCCAGGGCGTGACGGTCACGGCCCTGTACCAGGATCGGATGTCAGCCCTGACCTACCGGGGCCTGCAGCTGCGCGACGAGGTCCGTAAGACCGGAGGGCGACTTCTACGATGCCTCGTCGTCGGCTGTGGATAGTAGTGGTGAAAGCAGATCGAGGCCGAGCATGAAGAAGAACTCGACTCCGCTGGAAGAAGATGATGGAAGGACGGACCGCCCGGCGCCGCCCTGGGAGTGTGGACACTGATCGGCGTCGTGTCCGCTCAGGTGCTGCTGGCGTTCAGGAGGCTCTGACATGATTTTCCTGCGTCGCTCACCCTGGCCCTCCTGGGCATCATTGCCGTGCTCGGCGCGCTCTTCATGTTCCTGTCAATGGCCAAGCGCCGCCCGCCGCCACGTCCATGGACGTTCTGCGTCGCTTCCTCATCGTCGTCACGGTCATCATCTGTGGGCGCGGGCCGTCGATCCCCGGCGAGGCTGGGAAGTGACCTCTCGACGCGCCTCGAGTCTGCTGCGTCATCGACCGCACCGCGCCATGGCCGCCGGGACTGGGACGGCAACAACTCACGTCGACGGTGCGCGCAACGACATCTCGATCATGATGAACAATCCTCACCGGCTCGCGCTATACATCCATGTCACTGCAGGACTCGAGGGGCCGCCGACCCTGCCGCTGACCTCCGACGCTTCGCGGTCATCTCGTACATGGATTCGTCGGTCGCGAGCTCTCCAGTTCCTCCCAGGGGATCGTCGGTGAACCGACCCGCCCAAAGACCTTGCCAAGCTCCTGAAGAAGCACAGGAACGCCACCCCCAGAACGTGCGCGCTCTTCGTCTTCTCCGACGGCAGCCTCCGCAGGACCACTGGACCAGCGCCCCCTCGGCAGCAATACGTAGCTA
>BNJV01002409.1_pt1 | contig 36819 bp, 70 predicted proteins | sample 8540591 | NCBI WGS metagenome assembly BNJV01 (sample SAMD00202457, study PRJDB9452) | human saliva metagenome | host: Homo sapiens
GCCCGAGTGCTGGTGCCCGAACGAAAGGAACAGACAAGACGATGCGATCGATCGGTCGGCCCCGAGGCCTGCGTCCCCTCCGTTCTGGCCTCGGCGTGCGCCCTGGCCCTGACGGCTGTGCTCTCGCCCGTCGCCCCTGCTGCCCCTGCGGAGGCGGTGGATCGCAACGTGAGGGTCTCGGATGAGGCGTACTATTCGCGCTACAACCTGGGCGCTGCACGCCCAGGGCTACACGGGCGAGGGGTGACGATTGCGGTCATTGACGGCCACATCGATACGTCCATTCCGGAGCTGCGGGGCGCGGACATCCAGGATATGACTGCGTGCACCATCCAAACGAATGCCGATTCTGATGATCACGCGACGTTCATCGCTCAGCTCCTCGTTGCCCGGACTTCGGTGTGGCCCCCGGCGCGACGATCTACAACTACGCTGTGGCTCACTCGCCCAACGACGCGGGCGCAGACTGCGGGCTGGGGACGAATCGATCGGCACTGGGCGATCAGGCGTCGCTCGATCGAACAGGCATTGAATGACGGCGTTGACATCATTTCGATCTCAGCGACCTTTTACCAAGAGGGATGCCCAGGCGATGCAGTGGGCGGTTTCTCGCGCCGTCGTTGAGGGCGTGCCGATTGTTGGGGCAATGGGGAACGACGGTCAGCGTGATCCTGACAACACCGTCGCTGCATGGGGCGGCGTGATCGGCGTTTCGGCGCTCGAGACTGATGGCAGCTGGGCAGATTACTCGAATTGGGGTGACGGCGTTACTGTGGCTGCCGTCGGCGAGTTTACTGCGAGAAAATCAGACGATGGAGAGCTTTATGCCGTTAACGGGACCTCGTTCGCTGCTCCGTTGGTTGCTGGTGTCTTGGCGTTGGCCTGGCAGCGGTTCGACGACAATGTGTCGTCCGAGCAGATTTTGCAGGCGTTGGCAGCGACGGCTCGTGGATCGGGCGGTAAATGGAACGATCGGACCGGTTACGGAGAGGTTGATCCGGCAGCTCTGTTGGGGGCCGACCCGAGCCAGTACCCGGATGTGCACCCCTTTGAGGAGAAGGGGGTAATCCCGTGGTGACTCCTGATCTCATCGACGATTACTGACTGATGGCTCCGCGAGACCCGAGTTCCGTCTATAACGACGACACGTATGTGTACCGGGGCCTCGACGAGGTGGTGAGTTCAGGCGCGTCCGGTTACCCGGCTCACCTCGGCACGAGCCCGCGGTACCACGCGCAGTGAATGATTCCCATGAGCGAGCAATCACTCGCAAATACTGAACGAATTGGCGACTTCCGGTCGCCACAGAGGCGGTCTTACCGTCTCGGTACATGAAGTGGTGCACGTGCGCCAAGGAACTCAGTTAGGATAACCGTATGGTAGAGACGATGGGGAGCACCCCCGAAGAAGTAAGGCAGACTATCCGGGCTCAGATGGAAGCCGGCTGAAAAGCGTGCCCAGAACGCCCGCGAACTCGTCGAGATTCTCAAGACAGCGAGGACACGCGGCGTCGACGCTCAGGGCGACGTTGAGAGTCGAAATCGACTCGGACGGTCGCCTCGTGAAGCTGTCGATCGACGATGACGCGCTCCAGGAAGTGCGCGTGAACTCGAGGACTCGATCATGGAGGCCTACGCCGACGCCGGTCGCAACATGCGTGACTACGTGCGCATGCAGACCACCCAGCGGTTCGGCGAGGACGGCGGCTCGCTCGGCGGCTACCTCGAGACTATTTCCTCGAACCTTGGTTCCCTCGGAGCGGGTCAGCGATGAGCGCGGATCTTGGCGTCAATACAGAAGTAATCCGTGATCATGCGACCACGGTGAGTGACTGTGCGTCGACCCTCGACGAGAGCGTGGGCGTCGCCAACTCGACGAAGGGCCAGGTCAATGGCAACGCCTTCGGCCTGATCTGTTCCTTCTTCGTTTCCCCGGTCAACGAGCAGATCACGAACCTCACGAAGATGATCTCGGACTGCTCCGCAGCCGAGAAGCGTCTCGTCAACTGCCTGCTCCAGTGGGCGCAGGAGATGGACGATCTTGAGCAGGATCTCGTTAATGGTCTGACCAAAATCCAAGACGGCGTGGGCACATTCACTAAGCCTATTGGCAACGGCGGAAACGGCGGCGACGGCGGAAACGGCGGTAACGGCGGTAACGGTGGTGCTGGCGGTGCTGGCGGTGCCGGTGGTGCTGGCGGTGCTGGTGGCGCTGGCGGCTACGGCGGCTACGGTGGTGGCTGGCGGCTGCGGTGGCGGCGGCTTCGGCGGTGGTGGCGGCTTCGGCGGTGGTGGCGGCTTCGGCGGTGGTGGCGGCCCGCGGCCTCAGCGGACAGTCCCACAATGCCCTCCCTCTCAAGCAACCCCGGCCACGGCGATGACTCCGCAAAGGACGGGCACGATGGCAAGGACGGGCAAGACGGTAAGGAAGGCAAGGACGGTAAGGACGGTAAGGAAGGAAAGGACGGCCAGTCCGGTAACTCCTTCGACAGCCTCCTCGGCGGCCACGACAAGCTCAACGCCGACGACGACGAACTGCGTCGCTTCCTCGAGAAGCAGCGCGACGACGAAAACACCGATCTTGCCGAGTTCTACGAGCGCCAGAAGGAAGACCAGAACGAGGCACTCGCGCGCTACGCTGACGCGCACCCCGGTGAGGACATCTCCGAGGTGAAGAGCCTCATCGAGTCCAACCAGCAGGAGCAGCAGGACGCGATGACGGACTTCCTGTCGCGCCAGCGCACCGAAGAAGAAACCCAGATCCGCCAGTACGTGAAGGACAACCCGCAGGCAACGTCCCGCGAGTTTGACGCCTTCATGTCGAAGCAGCGCAACGACCAGCAGGCCAGCTATCGCAGCTTCGTCGAGGAGCAGGAGAAGGCTCAGTCCTCCCGTATCGAAGAGTTCTCGAAGGCTCACCCCGATACGAAGACGGACGACGTGCGTTCGCTCTTCGACCGGCAGGATGACCACGGCGATAAGGACATCGAAACGTTCCTGTATCGTCAGCGCCAGGATGAAGAACGCACGCTGCGTCGCTTCCTGTTTGAAGGAGTTCAGAAGTGAGCGTCGAATCCCCGAATTCACACCGAGTATCGACTACACCACCCCGACCGAGGGCCTGGGCATCGTCGACGAGCTGTACAACGTCGCCCAGGACCTGCGCGCCGGCGAGGTGAACAACCTCGTCAGCTCGGCCAAGGCAATCTACGAGGAAGCAGCCGGGCTCGCCGTTGACTATCGGTGGTCTCGTCGGTATGGGCGTCGAGTGGATCTTGCAGCACATCGATCCCCTCAAGACCTGGGTGAACCAGCTGACCGGCGACTCGGCTCAGGTGTACGGCATGAGCTCCAGCTGGGACTCCATCTCGAGCTCCCTCGCCTCCGTTGCTGAAGAGCTGCAGTCCACCGCACAGGCCGCGATGTCTGGCATGCACGGCGAAGCAGTGCGCGCGTACCTGGAGCGCCAGGCCGTCGTCACCAGTGCGATCGACGGCGTCTCAGCCGCGTCTGGTGCCTTCGGCGAGGCGCTCACGAAGGTGGCAGACTCCGTCGACAGCATCCACGACGCCGTCGTGGGCGCCATCGGCGATATCGTCGGCAGCCGTGTTTCCGCAGCGGTTGAAGTCGTATGCACCTGGGGCCTTGCGGCTCCCGCTGCCGAAGCGCAGGGTTGCCAGTAAGGTCGCCAAGTGGGTCGGCCTTATCGGTCCCTGTCCTCGATGTCCTCATGGAAGCCGTTCAGGCCATCATGGCGATCTACGCCGTCATGACCTCTGTCGGCGAGAACCTGACCCGTGGCGTCGAGCACATCGGCGAGCAGTGCCAGGCCCCCGGCGGCGGCTGCTGCGGCGAGGGACACAGCAAGGGCGGCGAGGGCTACGAGCTGCGCGACGGAAGAAACGTGCACGTCGACGGCGATAACAACGGCACCATCGTGAACGGTGACGTCAATATCGAGCAAGACAATCACACGGAGATCAACCCCAGTATCGAGTTCAGCCCCGAGATCAATATCGAGCACGAGCACGAGCACCACCACCACCACGGTAAGCACGACGGGGCGACGACTCTTCGCACGACAAATCGCACGGTCGCAAGGCACCGCACGAGCAGCAACACAACGGCGCTAATGAGCACGGAACTCGCCCGCGCAAGCAGCTGCAGGCAACCACGACAGCGGAAACGATGGGAATCACCATCGTCGCAGAGGTGGCAGCAGCCACGATGGCGTTGACACCGCCCTCGTCGCCCCCGCCGTCCTCACCGGCCTCACTGATCGGACGCTCCGATCCTCTGGTGACCGACGGTGCCCTGCGCGCCGACGGCAACCAGAGACCAGGGACGCGCTCTGCCTCGCCGCATGAGCGTGAACGGCCCCGGCCTCGTCCTCACGTGACAATCGGAGGGCCCCGCACAGATCACCGTGCGGGGCCCTCCTGCGTACAGACCGCCTACGGCCTATTCGCGAAGTACTCCAGCAGATGCGAGTCACCCGACACGATGATCTCGTCGTCAGCGTTAATGCGCGTCGACGAGTCCGCGTACTCGAAGCGCTGCTTGGGACGGCGGATCGCCAGCACGTTCACGCCATAGCGGCCACGCAGGTCGAGGCTCCTCAGGGAGAAGCCGCGCACCTCCTGCGGCGGGCGCAACTTCATGATGGAAAAGCCGTCCTTCTCCATCTCGATGTAGTCGACCATGCGGCCACCCACCAGGTGCGCCGTACGCTTGCCTGCATCCAGGTCGGGGTAGACGACATGGTGGGCACCCACGCGGCGGAGGATGCGGCCATGCTGGGAAGACGTCGCCTTCACCCAGATCGAAGAAATACCCATGTCGACCAGGTTTGCGGTAATGAGCACCGCCGCCTCGAGCGAGGAACCCACGCCGACAACGGCGCTGCGGAACTCCCGCGCCCCCAGCTGCTCGAGCGCATCGCTGGACGTCGCATCCGCCTCGACGAGCGGGGAATCGACCCGCGAAAAGCCCGCACGCGGGCGGGGTTCTTTTCGACGGCCAGGATCTCGTAGCCCAGCTGGTCCTGCGTCACCGCGACGGCGGAGCTCGAAAACAGCCCAGCCCGATGACGAGCGTTCCCGACTGGAGTTCCTTTGACTCGCGTTCATCTGCCATGCCCCCATTCTTCCCTGCGCGCCCCCAACGCGAACGCTGCGGTAGTCAGCGTGGTTTAGTGAGCCGACGTGGATGCGTTGGTGAGCATGATGGTGCCTCGCGAACAGCTCAGGGCGCGCGATCTGTGGCGTGAGGATTGTGGCGTGAGGATGTTGCTGTGGTGCGAGGGGATGGCGTTTAGCCTGGTTCAATGGGGCTGGCCAGGTTCGTTGCGGTAGCGGTGTCGGTATCTGGTCGGTGCGCGTGAAACAGCGTGAAACATCTTTCCTGGTCGCTAACGTTCTACCTTCGCGCGGATGGCGACCAGAACCTGGGCGACGACCTCGTCGATGACGCGAAGATCCGACCATCGGACACGAATGACTGTCCACCCGTCGCGTTCAAGGTCGCGCTGCCGACGCTGCTCGGCCTCAATGCTGTCGTGGACTTCATCGACGGTGTCCCCGTATTTGATTCGCCCGTCGAACTCGATGGCAATCTTCAGGTCGGGCAGCGCAATATCGATGAAGTACGCATGGCCATCGATGTGGACTTCCTCCTGAGTGGTCATGCCGTTGATACCCGCGCGCAGCAACGCGAGGAGGACCAGGGCCTCGCCCGGAGACTCGCATCCAGCGTCAGCGCGGTCAATGATCCATCGGGCGCGCTCACGTCCGACGGTGTTGAGGGGAGTGTTAGCCAATGCCTCGTGGAACTCTTTGCGCGCCTCCTCCTGGCGGACACGTGACTCAGCCTGACGAAAACGGTCGAAGTGGCACGCGTGGGCCAACCCGCGCAGGCGATGGAGAACCGTGCTTGTCGGCCAATAGGCGGGCGCAGTCAGCGACAACTCGCGCCGGTGTGGCGATGCGGAAGTCCAAGTAGTTGATTGAGGAACTGGCGATCGGGGGCGAGAAACGGTCGTTGTCACCGCCGAAAAACGTTCATTCTTCTCAACTGTGATTGCTGGAAAATGAATCTGGCGTGGGCATTCTCGAGATGGCGCATACAGTGTGATCTTCTCGATCTGGTCGTCGGTGGGGAGGTCGAGAAGGTAAGCGGCGACGCCGCCGCTGATGACATCGGGATATCGCAGACTCAGAGCGCATAACCGGGCAACGAAAACCGCTGTTTTGCGCTGCCGTGAGTGCAGTCCAATCAGAGCGCGCTGAAGGGATATAAATGCCGGTGAGAAGACGAATGAATTCTCCTTTCTGCACGCGCCTATGGATGCGCTCACTAGCTGCATGCGAGTCGGCAATGACTAGGGATGCGCGGATGGATGCCACCCGGTCGCGCAGCAAAGCAGCATCGTTGCGCGTATGCGCGCCTCGTTGTTGGTCCATGTGTCCAACTGTGCGACGACTGGAGTGCGCCTTCAAGCTCTCTGTGTGAGCCTGTGGATAACGACAAGTCGAGAGTTAGCCTGTGGATAACAAGCGATGGTCCTGATGCGCTGAAAGTGAATGCCCGTCCACGCGAGCATGCGGAAACGCTCGTTGGGAGTTGTCTGAGCGAGACGATATTCGCCCTGCGGTTCGAAGTGGGTTGAAAAAGCGTGACATTTTTCGCCCTGCTCGGCAAAAATGGCTGGATTTTTGCGTTTTTGGGCTTGCTGGGCGAGTTTTGTCTCGGTTTGGTCGTGGGTGGGGTGTTGCTGGGCGAGTTTTTGTCTCGGTTTGGTCGTGGGTGGGGTGTTGCTGGGCGAGTTTTGTCTCGGTTTGGTCGTGGGTGGGGTGTTGCCGGGCGAGTTTTGTCTCGGTTTGGCCAAGATTGGGCTGTTGCTGGGCGAACTTTTTCGCGCTCTGCGCTATCAGGCCGCCCGCTCGTGCCGCGACGACGCCATGGCCTCACGCCGCGACGATGCCAGTCTGTTGCCCACCGAACCGGACAGGCAGCTACCGAACCGCTCTGCAGCCCCCGCAACTAGCCGATGATTGGCCGTTCTTCCGGCATACGGATGACACGGGAGCGCTCGCGCAGGGCGAGCGCCGCAGCCACCGTCATGGAGCCGGTACGGCCAGCGAACATGAGGAAAATCAGCACGTACTTGGCGCCGACGGGCAAGATCGGGGTGATGCCGGTGGACAGGCCTACGGTCGCGAACGCGGAGGCGGTCTCGAACAGGATGATGTCGAGAGAATAGTGCGTCATTGACAGCAGCAGGACGACGGACACGGCCACGAGCGCCAGGCCCAGCAGCGACACGGCAACCGCCAGTCGGACGGCGCTCGTGGGAATGCGTCGCCCGAAGGTCTCGATGTCGCGATCGCCTCGCGCCTCAGCGATGACGGCCAAGACGAGAACGGCAAAAGTTGTGACCTTCACGCCGCCCGCCGTGGATGCGGAGCCGCCGCCAATCATCATGAGGATGTCCTGCACGAAGTGGGTCTGGGTCTGCATGGCGCCGACGTCCAGGGCCGACAGTCCGGACGAGCGGGAGTTCACGCCGGCGAGCATCGCGTTGAGGATCTTGGAGGGAGTGTCGATCGCGCCCAGGGTCGCGGGATTGTTCCACTCGGTGAGAGCCAGGGCGAGTGCCCCCACGAATGCGAGAATCAGGTAGGTCGACAGGGTGAGCTTGGTGTGGAGCCGCCAGCGCCGGGGTGTGCGCAGGTTCTCGGCGACGTCCATGATGACGGGGAAGCCGATGGCGCCCACGGTGGTGCCCAGGATGATGGGGATGAGCATCCACCAGTCGGTGACGTGGGGGGAGAGGCCTTCGGGGAGGATGACGAAGCCTGCGTTGTTGAACACGGAGATCGCCATGAAGACGGCGTCCCACACGGCGCGGACGGGGTCGATGCCCATCGACAGGAAGCGCAGGGAGGAATACGGCGGCCAGGAGGGCCTGCATGGTCAGTGATGTCGCGATGACGGCCTTGAGCAGGAGGGAGATCTGGCCCATGGCGCCGGTGCCGGTTTCCTGCGTGGCGAGCATGCGCTGGGTGAGGCCGAGTGGCGTGAGACAGCGAATCCGAGGATCGACGCGAGGGTCATGACGCCCAGGCCGCCGACGACGATGCCGGCGGCGATGACTGCTCGCCCGAAGGGGGACCAGCAGAGTCGCGGTGTCGACGGTGGTCAGGCCGGTGACGCAGACGGCAGACACGGCGGTGAAGAGAACGTCGACGAAGGGGGCAGACGTGTCGGAAGAGGAGGAGATTGGCAACATCAGGAGCGCCGTGATGACGCCGATGATGAGTGCGAATGTGCCCAGAGCGAGGCGTGCGGGTGAATACCGGGCCTGCTTGGACAGCCACGCGCGCACGCGCTGCACGGTTGTGGTGGGTACCTCGCCGTGCGGGTTCTGGGGGCCTTCGGGGACGCGGCGTACGACTGGGGAGGGCTGTGGACTCAGCGGTTCCTCAGAGAGTATGGGGCCGAGGCCGTGGCGCGTCCGCGCATCAGGGAGCGGGTGGCGCCGGGTTTGGGACGTAAGCGAGGTGTCTTCCTCGCTGCTGACGACCCTTGTGTGCCGGTGCCATTGATGCTCCCTAACGACTCTGCAACAAAAAGTGGACAAAGTTGCAGTTTCCATGCGGTTGGGCAGTAGTATATTTCGTGAGGCTACGTAAGCGGTGAACGAATCGGGTTTAGCAGCGCCTCGCGAGCATATCTGGGAGTCATTAATGGAACAGCAGTCGGCGCCGCGCTTTATGACTGTCACGGAAGTGGCGGACATCATGCGCGTCTCTAAGATGACTGTGTACCGCTTGATTCACAGTGGCGAAATGCCCGCGATTCGCGTCGGAAAGAGCTTCCGAGTCCCGGAGGCCGCGGTCGCCCAGATGATTCAGGCCGGTATGGCAGATCACTCTGGTGACCAGGCTCGCGTCATTGGCGGGTAGTAGGCACGATGTGCCCGGCTCGGGCACCCATCATCCATCAGCGGTAGTACCTCTGCCGCACACACTACGAGGGAGGAAACCCCATGGGCTCCGTCATCAAGAAGCGCCGCAAGCGCATGGCGAAGAAGAAGCACCGCAAGCTCCTGCGCAAGACGCGTCACCAGCGTCGCAACAAGAAGTGAGCGAGCGGAGGCCCGACCTTTCTGGTCGGGCCTCTCGTGTATTCGGGGCCCTATACTTGGGTGTTATGGACCGCACCATTATTCACGTTATGCGCCACGGCGAGGTGGACAATCCCGACGGTGTTTTGTACGGGCGGCTGCCCGGTTTTGGGCTGACGGGCTGGGGCATGCGATGGCTGCCCGCGCCGCTGAGTATCTGGTGGATTCGGGTGCGGATATTGCTCGCGTGATTTCGTCGCCGCTGCTGCGTGCGCAGTTGACGGCGGCTCCGACGGCTACTTCGCGTCACGACCCTGAGTATCCAGTCTGATCCGCGCCTCATCGAGTCGGACAACGTCTTCGAGGGCTGCCGGTGAACACCAACCGCGCGATGCTCGCGAACCCGAAGTACTTCAAGTACTACTGCAACCCGCTGCGTCCCTCGTGGGGCGAGCCCTATCCGATATTGCGTCGCGTATGAGCGCGGCCCTTCCTCGGCGCTGCGCGAGGCCCGGGGGCGTGAGGCGCTCGTCGTGTCCCATCAGAATCCGATCGTGACGCTGACGCGCTTCGTGAACGGCCAGCCGTTGGCGCACGCGCCGAAGTCGCGCCACTGTGCGCTCGCGTCGATCACGTCGTTTATTTTCTCGGGTGCGACGCTTGTGGGCACGTCCTACGCGGAGCCCGCGGCTGACCTGGTTGCGATGGCAAAGGACATGACGCCGGGGACTCGCAGGCGGACCTGCGCCGCTGACAGAGCTGGTCGGGGCAGACCGCGTTGGCCGGGGCGCCTCGCGTCGTACCGCGACCGCATCGCGCCGCAGCAGGCTAGTGCCCGCGGCTGATGGTGTGAGCGTCGCTCAGTTGGCCTCGTCGCCGGAATCCCTCGGCGGGGCCTGTTCCCTCTTCCTCGGAGTGCTTACGCTGTTCCTGCGCGCGGCGCTCGTCCTCGCGGCGCTTGCGCTGGATGTCGCGCTCGAGACGGAACAGGAACTCCGGGTCGTCGTCCGGGGCGGAGGGGCGCTTGGGGGCCCTCGGGCGCTCGGGTCTGCTTCGTTTCCGCGCGCGATACCCACCGCAGGACGAGCCAGGCGATGGGGCCGATGGCGGCGATCGTCGCGGTGAAGAGGATGATCATCAGCCAGATGGGCTTGGCGATCTTTCCGGGCATCTCGTCTTCGGGCGTGCGGTGCCAGTCGGCGGCAGCGTAGATGGTGACCGCGAGCATTGCGACGACGAAGACGATCCTGGCCATGCCCCTAGCATGGGGCGTGGGCCGTCTCACGCTGGCGCGTTCACTCCCGGAGCAATCGGAGGAGCCGCGCGGCGTTTAGGCGCGCGTGACGCGGGGAGGTCTCGCGTACGAGGGGCGGCGCCCGGCGCGAGGACCGCCGTCGACCCGGCTCGGATTCCGTCGGCCACGGCCTCGGCGAAGGGGCTTTGCCGAGGGAGCCATAGCGGAGGCCAGCGCGCCCACGCACGCGTCCCCGGCTCCCGTGGTGTCCACGGCCTCGCCGAGGGTGAGGGCGGGGCAGTGCCCGGCCTCGCTGCCCGATGCCCACGCCGCGCCGTCCGCGCCGAGCGTCACCATGACGTGCTTGGGGCCGAGGCCTCGCAGTGCCCGCGCTACGCCGATCGCCTCGGTGGGGCCGGCGGGGCAGGCATGCCCAGCGTCAGGCCTGCCTCCGTCTCGTTCACGACGAGAACGTCGACGCGCGCCATGAAAGCGGCGTCGGTGGGGCGCGCGGGGCCAGGTTGAGCAGGACACGCGCACCGAAGGAGTGCGCCCACGCGAGGGCTTTCGGCGTTGGCCTCGGCAGGGATTTCGGCCTGGAGGACGACGATGTCGGCGGGGCGGGGAACAACGAGGCCTTGGCGGGCTCGACGGTCACGGTCGCGTTCGCCCCGGCGTCGAGGATGATCGTGTTCTCACCCGAGGAGGCGACGGTGATGAGCGCGGTCCCGGAGGGCCCGTCGACCTCGCGCAGGTGGGTGACATCCACGCCGTGAGACGCCAGCTCCGCGCGCAGGCGCTGGCCCTGAGGGATCCGCGCCGACCGCACCCACGAAGAAGACGGGGACCCCTGAATGTGCGGTAGCGGCAGCCTGGTTCGCGCCCTTACCGCCGAGGCCGTAGGGTGAGCGAGGTGCCCGAGAGCGTTTCGCCGGGGTTCGGGAAACGGTTGACGGTGACCGTGACGTCCTGGTTAATGGAACCGACAACGATGACGCGGGACATGGCACTCCTTTGTGAGGTGATGATTCATTGTGCCACGTCAGGGGTGCTGCGTTGTGGCTTTGGACACTTACGTGTTGGTATGTGCTCCGCGTCTGTTCGCCCCTCTTGAATTAAGTACAGCTTCATTCGAGCACTAGTTTCCTGTAATAGTACTAAATGTTTGATTTATGGTGAACTAAGCGCCGTGCGCACGCTCCGCTTCTTCATCTCATCGCGGGCGGCGGGTCCCACCTGCCGCGTCGCCACCGTTCCTTCACAGGTCATCCGAGGGGAGGCCTCGGCCACCGCGGTCAACTTGCGCACCGTTGCCACGGACGGCGAATACGCGGACGGACCCGCGCGCGTGCTCCTGCCGCTTCTGGGCATCTACGCTCTCGGAACCGTCTCCTCCAGGGTTCAACCTCGTCTACCTGCGGGTCGCCCAGGACATCGGCGCGGGGGATGCCTCCGGCCTCATCACCGCGATCCCCGGAATCGTCCTCGGCGTCGCCTGCTTCCTGTACGGAACCCTCGGTGACTTCATTCCGCTGCGCCGCATCGTCGACGTGGGCGTCGGCCTGATCGTCGCGGGGTCCCTGCTCGGCTTCGCCTTCTCCTCGTCCCTGGTCGGCATCATCGTCGCCCGAGCGCTCCAAACCCTCGGATACCAGGCCGCCGCCTCGGCGTACATGATCCTGGCGACCGCCATCCGCGACCCGAAGAAACGAGGCCTCTACGTCGGCCCTCATGTGCGCGGCCTCCAGGGCGGCACGGCGATCGGTATGCGTGGCCGGCGGTATCCTTGCCGACATCAACTGGGCTCTGCTCCTCCTCATTCCCTCTGGCCGGCCCTCGCCTGCCTGCCGATCATGGGGCGCCGAGTCCCTCGCGCGTGCCCGCGCCGGGCGCGTCGACGTCGTCGGCCTCGCGATCTTCTCCTCCCTGGCCCTGCTGCTCACCCTGGTCGCCGCGAACCCGCGCTGGTGGCTCATCGCGGGCCTCATCCTCGGCGGCGTCCTCTTCTGGCGCTACATCGGGCGTGCGCGCGCCCCCTTCATCACGCGTTCCTTCTTCACGAACGTGCCGTGGGCGCGCTCGATCAGCCCTCATCCTGATCGTCTACTGCATGAACTTCACGGTCGCGCCCCTCATGAACGGCATCGGCGCTGCCAACTACGGGCTCACGCCCGCGCAGGTCTCCGTGCGCCTGCTGCCCGCCTCACTGCGTCGCTCTGGCCACCGCCATGACGTCGGGTGCCGTCATGGCTCGTATTGGGCGCGGGCGGACCGTGCGCGCGTGCGTGACCCTCATCCTCGTGGGCACCGCCCTCATTGCGCTGTGCATGAGCATGGGCCCGTGGGTCATCACCGCCGCCATGTGCTTCATCTACGCGGGCTTCGGCGCCCTGTTCACGCCCATCTACGACACTGTGTTCGCGACCGTCGCCCCTGGCCAGAACGGGCGTGCCGTCGCCATGAACGACCTCGCCATGCAGGGCAGCGCCGCGATCGGCATCGGCGTGTTCACGCCAATGCTCGCCTCGGGTGCCTTTCCGCCATCGCCCTCGTCTGCGTCGTCGCAGCAGCGACCGGCATCGCGGGCGACTGGCTGCACGAATACCTCCCACGCCGCGGGCGCTGACAGTGAGGGAGCGCAGAGCAGCACCGGCCCTCGTTGCTAGGACAGGAGCAGCGCGAGCACGAGTGGTCGTGCTATCGCATATGCGCGTCAGGTGGTGGGGGTAGGATGAGCCAGTCGGGCCGGCGGCCCGGGATGTCAGCGAGCTGCTGAGGGTCGTCCGTTGATCCATCGGAGCTGAGCAATTCGGTCCCGTAGTCGAAGGAAGAACGCTTGGAGTCACGGATGTAGGCGCTGGCGCTAATCCCGTAGGTGGGGTTCCCGAGCGATGATCCAAGTTAATTTTCCTTCGTTGTCTGTCATTTGTTCGTCCACCGTGACGGTGAAGCCGAGAGGGATCAGATGACTTTCAAACGCCGTCCGTACCTTGTCGACATTGTCTTCAAGAAAATAAATGGTTGGGGAATTGAGGATGTAGAGTGTTTGATCTCCCGTTGGTTGGCTGGAAATCCCATCTTCTCCATGGCGCAGCTCAAAGTTGTTCTCGTTGATGAGCTCGTTGCGTACCTGGATCAGGGTCGGCTCGATATCGCGTCCAAAGTCCTCGATGGAGTGCATCTGTCCTGCCTGCTGAAGCTGCTCAGCATGCCATGGATTCATCCCCGGAGTACCACCGAAGTACTCCGCGCACGAGGCCGTGCACAGCGCCAGGAGGGCGCACGTGAGGAGCGCAAGTGGTCGCGCTCGTCGGTGTGCGATTGCTCGTTGCATCATCCCTGTCCTGAGGGCGGAAGGTTGGGGTCGAACCAGTCGGGGATGCGTCCTGGCTGGTCGATCAGCTGCGGCGGGTTGCCAGTGGACCCGTCCGTTGGAGTGCCCTGCGTGTAGTAGTAGGTGGAGGTTTGCTCGCCCAGTCGTGTCGTCGCGGAGACCGCGGCGTGGTATTCCTCGTTAGTCCACACGTAGTCAACGATCTCAACACCGCCGGAGGACCAGCGATCTTCGGAGAGCTCGAATCCGAGGGGCAGCAAGTGCCTGTTGTAGGTGTCGCGGATGAGGTCCGTGTTCAGCTCGGTAAAGAAGAACATGCGCGACTGGAACGAGCAGATGGTCTTGCCATCTTCGTCATAAGTGCCGATCGAATAGCTGTCCTTGTATGCCATGAAGTTTTCGGCGGTGACGAGCTTGTTGCGCGCGGCAATGATGGCGGGCTCGATGTCGCGCTGGAAAGCCTCGACGGACTTCACCTGGGGGCTAAACGGGTTCATGGATCCTCCGAAAAACGGTGCGCACGAGGCCGTGCACAGCGCCAGGAGGGCGCACGTGAGGAGCGCAAGTGGTCGCGCTCGTCGGTGTGTGGGTGCTTGTTGTGTCATTTCTTGTCTGCTGGTGGAAGGTTGGGGTCAAACCAGTCGGGGATGCGCCCGGGCTGGTCGATCATCTGCGGCGGGTTACCAGTGGACCCGTCCGTTGGAGTGCCCTGCGTGTAGTAGTAGGTGGAGGTTTGCTCCCCCAGTCGTGTCGTCGCGGAGACGACGGCCTGGTACTCCTCGTTAGTCCACACGTAGTCAACGATCTCGACCCCGTTGGAGGTCCAGCGATCTTCGAGAGCTCGAACTGAGGGTAGGGAGGCGCCTGTTGTAGGTGTCGCGGATGTGGTCGGTGTCCAGCTCGGTAAAGAAGAACATGCGCGAATGGAACGAGCAGATGGTCTTGCCATCTTTGTCATAAGTGTCGATCGAATAGCTGTTCTTGTACGCCATGAAGTTCTCGGCGGTGACAAGCTCGTTGCGCGCGGCAATGATGGCGGGCTCGAGGTCGCGCTGGAAAGCCTCGACGGACTTAACCTGGGGGCTAAACGGGTTCATGGATCCTCCGAAAAACGGTGCGCACGCGGCACATGCAATAACTGAAAAATAGTGTGAGAAGGGCAGCGAGGTGTTTTCTCATGAGGGTGGATTACCTCGATGACGCGCGCGATATCGCGGTTTGCGTGGGTGCCTTCTTTGAAGTAGGAGCTGTGTTTGAATCTGATGGTGGGGGAATGGCAAAAACCAGCCGACGTTTCCGGAGAGGTGTTTGTAGCCTTCCATCTTGTCGGGATTTTTGCCGAACGAGGAGTCCGGTCCGAGTCCTGGACCATGTCGTCTTTGTACGAGGCCGCACTCACGTACATGTGCCCCTCGGAATATGTAGCTCACTCACGTCCTGGACGCCCGAGCCGGGCGAGCCGAATTGTACGAGGTCGTCGATGACGCCGTCGGCGACCAACGTTGCGGCGATGCCTGCTGTGGTCGAGCCGTACGAGTGGGCGGCTACAGTGATGTGGGCGTCGCCGGCTCCGTGCTCGCGTGCCGCGTCGATGCCGGTCAGGAAGCTGAGAGCTTCTTGGCGCCAGCCTGAGCCATGTCGGTGTTTGATGCCTCGAGGATGCCGGGAGGCGCGTCGTATCCGAAGAAGGAGACCATCGCGACCTTTTCTCCGGGGCCTGCCGACTTTTGTGCAGCTTCCCGCATGACTTTAGCGTGATCGTCGTACCCCAGGACAGAGTCCGCGACGTTCGTCGTCATGCCGGGAACGATGACACCGATGTGATCGGCGTCGTCCGGATTATTCTGCGAGACCGCCGCGAGGATGTTCGGCCCGCTCGGGTCAAGCTGCATCAGGAAGCGATCAACTCCATCGGAGTCCGCTTTCTTGAGAGTCTTGTCAATTTCATCCAGAGCCTTGACGCGAGCTGATAGGCGAAGAAATTCCTCCAGTTGTTGGCCGCTCATGTGGGAGGGTAACGTCGCGACGTACGCGTCCAGCTCTTCCTTTGCTTGCTGCTGGAGCCGTGGCAGCATGATCCGGTTCGCCTGGTTACGCGACGTGTAGTCGACGCCCTCAAGGTTGCCGATGACGTCAGGATGCTGATTGATCATCCACTGCTTGTCGTCGTCGGACAGGGAGCTCCACCAGGATGCGACTTCCTGCGCAGAGGCTCCGTCGGGCGGTAACGTGGGGCGACTCTTGACTGTCGCGGAGTAGTGCACGTGGTTATCGAAAGTTCCCGCCTCAAGGGCCGCTAGCTTTTTGCGAGAGAGGTCGACGAGTTCCTGGGCTCGTTTGAGGGCTGTGTTGACGCGTTTTTTGTGCGATGTCGACCATGTGCCTGATCTCGAGGATATTCTTTTCCGACCATTTTGAGCCTCTTCACCTGTGCTGCGTCTATTGACACGTTTCCACTTGAGTCAATAGTCATATTCCAGGAATGTGCCAGTTGCTTCGCGTCGTCAACATTCGCGCGGATTTCGTTGATGCCCTGAGCGCCCTCAGAGGCGATCTCGGCAGAGCTGATGAGGAAGTTAACCTCTTTCTCGATTACAAAAATCTGCTTGCGCAGCGCAGCCTTGGCAGCCTTGACTGTTTGGCCCGAACCAAGGAGGCTGTCCAACCGTTGTCCGAGGGCATCGCCAGCGGCCTGCAGCTTGCGCTGCTTGTATTCGCAGTCCGCTGCGTACGCCTGCAGCGCGCCTGACTCCCATTGCTGAATGTCTGTCCATTTCACGGCTTCATCACCGGACCCAGGGCGACCTCGCCCATTGGGGCGTGCTCGCCCGGCATGTAGGAATCGTTGCTCATCGTGGCCTCCGCGAAACGGTGAGTAGTGCTATAGGTCATCCTATCTGACAGATGGTCGTTTTTCGCCACTCGGGGAGGACTTGTGAACGGAGGGACCCCGGCCTCGTTCCTAGGGAGAGGATCAGCGCGAGTGCAGCCAACAGCGCCCACGCCAGGGTGAAGAACCCCGTGTTGCGTAGCACCGTGATCAGTTCGCGGCCCGAGGCGCCGGTGAGGACCGGGAGGCTCACCCGCAGCCCACGCTCCGCGCTCACACCCAGCGCGCCCGTCGCGAAGGGGTGTAGCCCAACCGCGACGCCCAGCGCGATGATGAGGGCGACTGGAAGCCACGCGCACGCCGCAAAACACCCAGCGAGACGGGCGATCGCCCAGGCGCACGGCGGTGTCATCTTGCCCGACCTCGCGGTCCGTCGGAATATCTCGGATGTTAGTGGCCATCAGGAGTGCCACCGACAGGAGGCCCAGCGCCGACGCGCTCATCCACAGCCACCACGGAGCCGACTGCACCTGCGTCCATGCCGTGCCCACGCACGCCAGCAGGCCGAAGAACACGAAGACCATCAGCTCGGACAGGCCGATGCCCATGTACGCATACGGGTGCTTACCGCCCGTGTAGAACCACGCAGCCACGACCGCCGTGGCGCCCGCAGCGATCAGCCACCAGGTGCCCGACACTGCAACCAGGGCGAGGCCCGCCACGCCGGCCACCGCGAACGAACCGAGCGCGGCCGTCAGGACCGTCTTTGGCTTGGCGAGGCCGCCGCCCGTTAGGCGCGCAGGCCCCTTGCGGTTATCATCCGTCCCGCGAATGCCGTCCGAATAGTCGTTCGCGTAATTGACCCCCACCTGCAGGGCCAGCGCCACCAGCAGCGCCAGGGGCAGCGCGCACCGCGCTGAAACCCCCAGGTAGTGTGCACCGCAGAGCCCACAATCACGGGCGCGGCGGCGGCAGGAGGGTGCGCAGGCGAGCGCCCTTCAATCCAGTCAGAAACGGAAGCCATGCCCACCAGTGTAGTTGAGCGGGTGCGGGTCCGGGCAGCGGGTTAGCGCACCCACTCCCGCTCGGTGCCCGAGGCCTCTACCGCAGCCTGCGCGGCGGCGGCGCGGTCGATCTTGTCGAAGCCCAGGTAGGGAGGGCCTCGACGGCCACAACCCGGCGAGGAGCCTGCGCGCGCCCGATGTGCGCCGCCGCGTGCTCGCGAATCGCCGAGCCGAGCTCCGCCATCTCCAGCGAATCCGACGGCATCTGATCAACAACCACGAGCGCGGTCACCACGTGGCCCCACTCTCATCCGGAGTGCCCAGAATCCACGCGTCCGACACGCCCTCGAAGGAACGCGCCGCGCGGCGCACCGGACCCGGCGCGATCGAAAGACCACCCGAGACGATCACGTCGTCCGCGCGACCGCGCACCTCCACCGTCCCCGAAGCCCGGATAATGCCCAGGTCCCCGGTGAGCAGCCAACGGTGGCCGCCTCGTCGAAGAAGGGGCTTCCGCGTCCAGGTAGCGCGTCGCGAGCGTCGGGCCGTGGATCGCCAGGCGCGTGCGCCCGTCCCAATCGACGGCGCGCACCGACGTGCCCGGCAGGGGCTTGCCGTCGTAGAACAGCCGCCCGCCGTCTCCGTCATGCCGTAGGTGAGGCACACTTCAGGCCCGCCTCGGTCGCGCGGGCGAGCAGCTGCTGGTTCGTCGCCGCCCCACCCACGAGGATCGCTGCCAGCGAGCGCATCGGTCCCACGACCTCCTCGCCAGCGTCGAGGCACTGGGCGAGCTGGGTGGGCACGAGCGACAGGTAGCCGGGCATCTCGTCTTGCGTGGCGCCCTGAATCGCGGGCAGCAGAGCATGGGGGTCGAAGCCTTCCGAGGTGTCGACGATCTGCGGGTTCGTCTCCGCAACCGCCGCGCGCAGCAGGATCATCGCGCCCGCGATGTGGTGCGCCGGCATCGCCAGGATCCAACGGCCCGGGCCCTCCAGGGCCAGCTCGGTCGCCTTCGCCGAGGCCATGAGCGCCTCGATCGACAGGCCAACGAGGCGCGGGCTGCCCGCGCTCGACCCCGACGTCGGGACAACCAGGTCAATACCGTCGAAGAAATTCGGGTCCGCGTTGATCGCCTCGGCGAGGCCGGGGTAGCGGTCCTGAGGGAAAGCCTCCTCGGGCGTCACCGCGGAGCCGCGCAGCGTCGCCGGGGGCACATCCTCCGAGCGCGCAGGACGACAACCGTGTGCGGCGCCGATGATTCGGATCCGCCTGGCGCTCCTCGTATAGCTCAACAAGCTTGTGGATCGACGCATTCGCCAGGGCGACAGCACCGATAGCGGTGCCTCCGGGCACAACAGAAGTCGCGGCGCAGCCATGATGAGCCTCCAAAGTCGACGGCGAACGCATATACAACCAGGATAAGCTCTTGCGTTCTCGCAGGTCATAGAGGCCTCGCGGCAAAAATCACGTTTGTCGGTTGAAATGGCGAGATTGTGCCAATTTCCTGTGGCAGAGAACGCAGCTGAAAAGAATTCAACGGAATTTTCGCGCGGGCATGCGTGAGGTTATACGCCGATGAGGAAACGATGCTAAAAACTATCCTGAAAAACCGGATGGGCGATTGGCGCCGTGAGCGTCTCGTCCTCCTCGTCGTCTGCGCCGGCATTGTGATGCGGCAACTACTCCGGGCGCGCCTGCCGGGCACGACCGTCGCCGAGCACACCCGTCGCGGGCATGACCCGCGACCAGGTGATCGCCGCCGTCAACGAGCGCGCGCGACGCCACGACCGTCACGCTCACCGTCGAAGGTAAGACCACCGAGGCCTCGCTCAACGAAGCGGGCATCACGGTCGAGGCCGATGAGACCGCCGACGCCGCCATGAAGGGCTCCACGTCCCTTCCCGCGTTCGTTAGCGCCCTGTTCTCCGAGCGTGACGTCGAGCCCGTCGTCACCGTCAGCGAAGAGTCCATCAAGAAGCTCGCTGCGACCGTGAACTCGACCTCACCTCGGAAATGAAGGACGCTGCGGTCGTTGTTGCCGAGGACGGCGAATCCTTCACCTTCACCCCCGCGCAGAACGGAAACGGCGTGTCCACCGAGGACGTCGCCTCCGCCGTCAAGCAGGCGGGCGCCACCCTCAACCCGTCACCCAGGACGTGAGTGTGGAGGAGAAGAACCTCCATCACCACCGAGAACGCCGAGGTCGTCGCCGAGAGGCCAACGCCCTCCTCGAGACAAACATCGAAATCTCCGACGGCATCGACACCTTCTCCGCTGAGCGCTCCGACAAGGTCAAGTGGTCGAATTCTCACCAAGGATGACGGCAGCCTCGAGGACCCGTCCATCAACTCCGTCAAGGTCGCCGACTGGGTCAACGCGCTGGCCGCAAAGACCGACGTCAAGCCCGAGAACCGCGTCGACAACGTCGACTCCCTCCGGCAACGTCCTAACCGTTGCCCGCGAAGCAAGAAGGGCCCAAGACCAACAACACCGAGCAGATCCTCATGGACGTCGTCGCCGCCATGACCGACGGCAAGGCGTACGAGGGCCTGTTCCACCACGACGACGTCGAGCCCGGCTCCGAGACCAAGCAGGTCGCCGAAGGCTACCGAAAACCTGGTCTACCAGGCAGCCGAGGCGAGGCGGGTCGACGTTAATCTCACCGACAACCCCGTCACCGCCTACGTCGGCGGCAAGGGTTGCCGGCGGCCCCTCTCTACATGGTTCCCGGCGCTCCCGAGACCCCACCATTGTCGGTACCTTCCACGTGTACCTCAAGTACGACGTGCAGACCATGCGCGGCGAGAACGCCGACGGCACCGCGCATGAGACCGAAGGCGTCCCGTGGGTCACCTAGTTTCAGCGGTGGCAGCGCGATGCACGGCGCCCCTGGCGTTCCTCTCGAGTGGTGCGCTGGCGGTTGCGGCGTGCGTCGCCCGCGACACGAGTGACCGACTGCGACCGACATGGGCGCGCCTGATCGGTGCACTAGTGGCACGCCATGTGGTGCGATGTCGGAGCCGAAGGTTGCGGCGCTGACGGCGGGTTTGCGGCCCGCTGGTGCTCCGAGCGCCGTCTGATCCCAGTGCCTGGGCCACGGTGCCCGTGGGTGGCGGTCGCCCGCGATCGCGCCACGCGAGCTGATGGCCTCGGAGTGGTCGACTCGGAGCCCGGCGCCTGCTGCCGCCCAGCCAGGCGCTGGCCCGGCGCCCTCCGGGCGCTGCTCCGTTCTGGTGTGCCAGGGCCCCGCCGCCGCCCACGGGTCCTGCAGCATGCACAGCCGCCGACGCGCACCAATTTCGCACGTAATTCTCCTGCGACGTTTCAAATCTTTAATGCGCCTCGTTGGAATTGCAACGTTTTCAGCGTTTGCTGAAACTTTCTTTCAATCGAATTACGTGCGAGTTTTCGGGGCCTGCTGTTTACCGGGAACTACGATAACCGGTGCGGGTGATCGTTCGTCCACCGTTGCTGCGTGCGAAAATTCGCCCAGCAACCAGCTGTCTGACTTCGGGCGGACAAAGTTCGCCCCTGCTCGTCATCTTTTCGGGCTCTGCGAGACGAAACTCGCCCTGCAGGGGCCAAAACCGATGGGCCATTTTTGGGGAGGCAGGGCGAGTGTCTCGGAAGTGCTGCTGAGTCTGTTGGGCGAGTGGTACCGGTGAGATCGCCAAGAAAGCATGCGGGGAGAGTTTGTCCCGGAGGCGCTGCTGAAAGCAGTTACGGTCAGTGTGTATATGTGGACGCAGTCCTTGTGGCAGCCGCTCATTAGCGGGGACCAATTTTCGCATGCAATTCCCTCAAGGCATTTCAAGTTTGAACTCGAACCGTTGAAATTCTGCTGTTTTCGCGCTGTCGTGCATGTGGCCTCCGCGGGAATTGCATGCGACTTTTTGAGGGCGGGTGAGGTTTGCTGATCGCTGGCCTCGTGACGGTATGTGGCCGGAAGGGCGGCGTTGACGCACGCCGCGACTTACGGTGGGGAGAGGCGTGTCAGACGATGGTAGTCTGCGCCCTAACGGCAGCGGGCCCGGCGTGCCCGACCTCAACGTATGGCAGGTGCCCATGTTCTTCTGTAACGATGCGCTGAGACCCGCAGGCAACGGCCTGGGCCCCGACGAGTGGTGGAAGGGCGCGGTCGTCTACAGATCTACCGCGCTCCTTCAAAGACTCCAACGGCGACGGCTTTGGCGACCTCGAGGGCATCCGCTCCAAGCTCGACTACCTGGAAGTCTCTGGGCGTGGATGTCCTGTGGCTCTCGCCGATTTACGCCTCCCCGCAGGCAGACAACGGCTACGACATCGCTGACTACTACGACATCGACCCGATGTTCGTACTCTGTCGGACTTCGATCGCCTGCTGGGGGCGTCCACGAGCGGGGCATGCGCCTCGTCATGGACCTGGTCGTCAACCACTCCTCGGACGAGCACCCGTGGTTCGTCGAGTCGCGCTCCTCGCGGGGATAACCCGAAGCGCGACTGGTGCATCTGGCGCGATCCGCGCCCGGGTTCGTGGGCGGCGAGGCCGGGGCGGAGCCACCAACTGGGGGTCCTTCTTCTCCCGGCTCGGCCTGGGCCTGGGACGAGGCCACCGGCCAGTATTACCTGCACCTGTTCCACAGGAAGCAGCCCGACCTGAACTGGGAGAACGCGAGGTGCGCGCGCCGTCTACGAGATGATGAACTGGTGGCTCGACCGCGGCGTCGACGGCTTTCCGCATGGATGTCATCAACCTGATCTCGAAGGACCCGGGCCTGCCCGACGGCGTCGTCTACCCCGGGCGCGCGTGGGGCGAGAGCTTCCACTCTTCTCCGAAGGCCCGCACCTGCACGAATACCTCGCCGAGATGCGCCGCGAGGTGTTCGAGAGCCGCAACGGCACCATGACGGTCTGGCGAGTGCCCCGGCGTGCGACGCGACAACGTCCTGCTGTTCACGGACCCTGCCCGGCGCGAGCTCGACATGGTCTTCCAATTCGACCACGTCGACCTTGGCCTCGAAGCGGGGAAGTTCCACCCCCGCCCGCTGCGGCCCGGCGAGCTCGCCGACTGCCTGAGCACCTGGCAGGAGGCCCAGGGCGAGGTCGGCTGGAACAGCCTCTGCCTGGACAATCACGACCAGCCGCGTGCCGTCAGCCGCTTCGGCGACGAGGAATACCGCTACGAGTCGGCAACGGCTCTGGCCACCGCCCTGCACATGCTGCGTGGCACGCCCTACGTGTATCAGGGCGAGGAACTCGGCATGACCAACAGCGTCTTCGGGGGCATCGACGACTACCGAGACGTCGAGGCCCTGCGCTACTACAGCGAGGCCGTGGAGTCAGGGTGGAGAACCCCGAGTCGTCCTCGCAGGTATGCGCCTCACCGGCCGCGACAACGCGCGCACCCCCGTCCAGTGGGACGCGAGCGAAAACGCAGGCTTCACGCAGGGCATCCCGTGGATTGGGGTCACCCCGAACTATGCGCGACATCAACGCGGCCTCCCAGGTCGACGACCCGTCCTCCGTGTACGCCTACTACCGCGCGCTCGCGGACATCCGCCACGGGCTGCCCGGTCATCGCGAGTCGCTCGTTTTGAGCGCATCTGAGACTCCCTCGCCGAGATCTCTTCCTACGCCGCACCCTTGGCGAGGCCGCTGGCGACCGTCCTCGTCAACCTCTCCTCCCAGCCCGCCTCCCTCGGCGAGGCCGTGCGCGGGTGAGCGGGGACCTCCTCCTGGCCAACCGCGACCTGCCCGAGGGGACCGGGGAGTCCGGAAACCCTCCGGAGAATGGGAGGCGCGCGTCTATCTCGCGTGAGCGACGAGGCCCGGGATCGGTGGATCCCGGGCCTGTGAAATCGCTGGAATGTCGGTGAAACCGGCCTCAGTAGTAGTAGGGTAATCCTCCCAGCGGGGCGCGGTGCTCGTGAGGCGTCGCGCCCCTCCTGGCCTGCGGTATCGCGTAGGCCATGCGCGTGGCCTCGCGCGAAGACCTGCTGGCCGGCCAGGCCGTCGTCGGCCAGGTTGAAGGCGAACTTGAGCATGCGGATGGCCTGTGGGGACTTCGTCGCGATGGTCGCGGCCCACTCCAGGGCGGTCTCCTCCAGCTTGGCGTGCGGAACGGCGCGGTTGATAACGCCCCAGCGTTCGGCGGTTTCGGCGTCGTAGCGCTCGGCGAGAAGAGATCTCGCGTGCCCGCTGATCCCCGGCCTGGCGGGCCAGGAGTGCCGAGCCGTAGCCTGCGTCGAAGGAGCCGACGTTCGCGTCCGTCTGCATGAAGGCCGCGTGCTCAATGGAGGCGACCGACAGGTCCGCGACCACGTTGAGGAGTGACCGCCGCCGGCAGCCATCCGGGGACAGCCGCGATGACGACCTTCGGCATCGTGCGGATGAGGCGCTGAACCTCGAGGATGTGCAGGCGCCCGGCGCGCGGGGTCGATCTGCTCGCGGCGCTGGGCGGTGGCAGCCTCGGGGTCCGCGCCCTCGACCTCGTAACGGTAGCCGTCGCGGCCTCGCACCCTCTGGTCGCCGCCGGAGCAGGAGGGTATCCGCCGTCTCGCGCCGAGGGTCCGTTGCCCGTCAGGATGATGACGGCCGCGACCGAGGAGGTCTGGCGCGCGTGGTCGAGCGCGCGGTACAGCTCGTCGACGAGTGCCGGGTCGGAAGGCGTTGCGGATGTCAGGGGCGATCAAAGGCGATGCGCACGACCGGCATGTCGGCGCCCTCGGGACTGACGTCGGCCTCGGGGCCGCGCGAGATACCGCGGTGGTAGGTGATGTCGGCGAAGTCGAAATCCCCTCGACCTCGCGCCAGCGGGAGTCGGGTCGAAGGTGTCGGACACGAGGGAGGCACTCGTGTCTGGATTCTAATCGACGAGGCAGTGGCGGGTGTCGCATGCGTGCTCGAGAGGGGTGGCGGCGTTGCTGACCAGCCTGGGACGAAGGACATGCGTGGGGCTATAGGGATGCGCAACCTAACCAATCGGAACAAAGGCTACTTTCTTGTGTAAGCCGCTGTCTGGCGTCTAGACACTTGCGTGGTGTGTCCTATTAGACGCGCCTCTACTTACGCCACGTGTGTCTCCGTCGTTCCAAAGGGTCTGTCACTTTGCCGCACTTACTGCCAGCAATTGGTTGCAAGTTGATGTGTGCAGGATCTGTCGACAGTGCGAGGTTGCGCGACGATATTACCGGTAAGCAAGGAGGGTTCGTGTGAACGCAGCGCAGCAACCGACGCTGATGCGCATCGATGCGCACGCTCAGCCGTCGTCAAAACGCGTTGCGCCCTCGAAGGCGTTGACGACATCGTGTACAAAGGTGGCGATGACGACGCGCCTCCGCGGCGTGACTCGCCGCGAGCTCCTCCTTGCTATCGGACACGCCGGTTGGGGAGAGGCCGCGCCCTTCTGGAACTTCGACGATGCTGGAGTCCTCAGCATGGCTGGCCGCAGCCCCGAGTCCTCGCCGTCTTCTCGCCGGTGCTGCCTCGTCGCAGTGCCCGTCGCTCCGCCAACGCGTCACGATCCCTGGTCATTTCAGCCTGCGAAGCCTACGAGCGTGCGAGGCCTCAGGTGGGTGCTTTTGTTTCGCAGCGAAGATCAAGGTTGCGGAGCCCGAGGAGGTGTCAGCGCGTTGGGCGCGATCTGTGCGCGCATCGCCGCCGTCGCCGACGCGCTCTGCGTGAGACCGTGGGCGGGCGGGCGATGCTCGCCCTCGACGCCAACCGGCGCGTGGAGATCGATGAGGTTCTCGCGGGCCATCCCTCGTACCGGCCGCGTACTGCCGGCGTCGTTCCCATCGAGATATGTCGAGCAGCCCCGCCTGACGGTGGACAGAGCTGGCCCAGGTGCGCCGATCCGTGGACGCTGCCGATCGCCGCCGATGGGTCGATCCGCCGTGCTGAGGACCCCTGGAGGTGGCCCGCAAGGGAGGCCGCCGACGTCAGCCATCATCACGTTGCTCCACTCGAGGCGTGCGCGTCGCACTCAAGGTCGCCCGCAAGAGCGGCCTCGAGCGTCGCGTCGTGTCCTCCGCCCCTCGAGGACGTCCGTCGGCCTGTCGGTCGGCGTCGCGCCCGCTGCCGCCGTGCCCGGTAGTGCCCCGGGCCGCCGGACTGGCCACCGCGCTCGTTGCTGGTGGGCGACGTGACCCAGCCCCTGATTCCCGAGCGCGGTCGCCTGCCTGTTCAGCGCCTCGAGCCGGACCAGGAGCTCATTGACCGTACCCCGGTCGACGGCACGACCTCGTCTCCCGCTGGGGCATGCGCCTCGAAGGCATGGCCGAGCATCTAGGGTGGGCTCCCGGTAGGCTGGGCGTATGCCTGCGTCGATACCGCCAGCGCTATCCTCTGTCCCTGGATACCCCTGGGCGTCACGCAGTCCTGTACTGCCCGGGTTCGCGCTCCGCGCCCCCGCCTACGCTCTCGAGGCGGGTTCTTTCGGCGGGATGCGCGCCCCATCCTGGATGAGCGCGGCGCGGGTTTTCGCGGTAATCGGCCTGGCGCGCACCGGGCGCTGCCCGCTATCGTCACGTCACCTCCGGCACCGCCGTCGCCGAGCTGGCCCCGCCGTCCTCGAGGCCTCGCACGCGCGCCTGCCCTCCTGGTCTTGAGCGCCGACCGCCCCGGCGAACTGCGCGGCGTTGAGCCCCCAGGCGACCGATCAGTCCAGCTATCTTCGGCACGCACGTGCGCGCGAGCATTGACTTGGAGCCGCAGGGGGCCTCGCCCTCCTGGTCGGACCACCTCGCCCGCGCGGTCGCACGCTGCCTGCAGGCGCCGAGCGGCGCCCGGACCCGTGCAGATCAACGTCGCTTTCCGTGACCCGCTGACCCCGTCCGTCCCACCTCCGACTCAGGGGACGAGGCCGTGGCCCCCTTCGTTCCCCGCCCGACCCGGGTGGTCGCCGCTTTCCCCGTGCCCGCGCGCTGGGAGGACGTGGGCTGGCCCTGCCACCGCCGGCTGATTGTCGCGGGTGAGGCGCCTCGCCCGTGCCCGCAGTGGTCGGAGGCCTCGGGCTTCCCTCTGCTGGCAGAACCGGCGTCGGGCGCGTGGTGCGGCGGGGCGACCTTCGAGCATGATCCCTCGTCAGCTCGCCGCTGGGGCGTGGGAGGGTCGACGCGGTCGTCGTGACCGGCCCGACGCTGTCCCGCCCGATTCAGGCCCTGCTCGCGCGCCCCGACGTGCGTGTCGTCGTTGTCGATGCGCACGCCCATTGGAATGACATCTCGGGCAACGCGTCGGTCGTCGTCGCCGACCTCGAGCCAGCACGCGAGCCGATCCGCGCCGCTCAGGCCGAGTGGGCTTCTCGCGTGCGCGAAGCCGCGGCGTGCGGGCGAGCGCATCGAATCCTGCTCGCCTCCGGCTCTGGGCGCACGATGCTCGACCTCGCGCGAAGCGTCGCCGTCTTGACGAGCGGCCTTGTGCTGGGAGCCTCCAACCCCGTCGCGCCTTCGACCTCGCCGTCCCCGCGCTGGAGGGGCGCGTCGTCCACTCCAACCGGGGACAGGCCGGCATCGACGGCACCATCGCGACCGCCGTCGGCATCTGCCTGGGCTCCGGATACGCGGGCGAGACCTCGGCCCCCGTGGGCACGCGCGTCACCGCCGTCATGGGCGACCTCACGGCATGCCACGACGCCTCCTCCCTCGCCCTGGCGGCGAGCATGGGCGCTCACCTGGATATCGTCGTCGCGGACGACGGGGGCGGCGACATCTTCGCCACCCTCGAACACGGGCGCGCCGCCAGCGACGAGGCCTACGACCGTTGGTTCGGCCTCGCTCAATCGGTGGACTACGAGGCGCTCGCGGCCGCGTACGGAGTGGCCTTCGCGCGCGCCGACGTGCCTTGGGAACTGGAGTCGTTGCTCGCCCGACCCGCCAGCGGACCGCGGTTGATTCACGCGCCCGTCGAGGCGCTGCGCACCTGTACCCAGCAGTCCGTGACGTGCCTCCTGACGGGACGCGTGTTCGCATGTGAGGTTGAACGGTTTTACAGGAAACTTCCAGGACGCTTCAGTGGCCCGCTGAAGCACGGCCCATACTGGTGGGCAGATAACGAACTGACACCAGAGGAAACCATGACTCAGCCTCATATTCCGGCCCCACGATGCCGACTCGGCGCGCGACGCTGAGACGGCCTCGGCCCCAGCTACCCGCAGCGCTCGACGGCTCAGGACCACTCCGGCCACTCAGGAGCTTCCGGTCGCGCAGGATGCCACGCGCGAGATGCCCTCCGCCACGACGATACCCGCGCCGCCCGTTGGCGCGGTTCCGCCTGCCTCGGCGCAGGCTGCCCCCGCTGCACCGGCGGCCCCCGCCGTGCCAGCCGCCCACGCGCCTGCCCAGGAAACCCCGCGTCCGGCGGCGCATACTCCGCCCCCTCTGGCCAGCCCTGACGGTGGATGCACGCGGCCCCGGCCTCGCCGGATGCCCTTCGCGTCGCCCACCGTCATCGTGACGAAGAAGGGCCCAGGCTGGTCGCCCCTCCTTGGAGCGATGCTCCTGACGATCGGCCCGACCCTCGGCGCTGTCTTCTACGCGCGCCCCCGCGATGCTGCACGCTTCCACGCCCACCAACCTCAATGAACAGTGCCACCGTGCCGTCTCGAACAGCTCCGGGACGGACTGGACGGACGTCGCCGCCGCCGTGTCGCCCGCCAATCGTGACCATCCAGGCGCAGGGTGCGTCCTCGGGCGGCACCGGCTCCGGCATCGTCTACGACGCGCAGGGCGACATCGTCACCAACTACCATCGTCATCGCGTCCGCCCTCGGCGGCGGACAGATTCAGGTGACCCTCGCCGATGGCCGCCTTTACGGCGCCGTGGTCGTCGGCCACGATAAGACCACCGACCTGGCTGTCATCCGCCTGGAAAACCCGCCATCGGACCTCACTCGTCGCGCGTTTCGCCTCCTCCTCAAACCTCGAGGTCGGCGCCCCCGTCATGGCGATCGGCGCGCCCCTGGGCCTGTCGAACACGGTGACGACAGGCATCGTCTCCGCGCTCAACCGCCCCGTCGAGGTCTCTGGTGGACGAATCCGCGACCTCGGAGGACGTGCACGCAGGCTTCCTCGGATCTCGTGGTTACGAACGCGATCCAGATCGACGCGTCGATCAACCCCGGTAACTCGGGCGGCCCGCTCTTCGACGCGAGTGGCGCGGTCATCGGAATTAACTCCTCGATCAAGTCGCTCTCCTCGTCCTCCGACGGGCAGGCGGGCTCAATCGGCCTGAGGCTCGCGATCCTCCGACCTGGTCGTGTCAATCGCGGACCAGCTCATCGCCTCGGGCAGTGCCTCGCACGGCATGCTCGGCGTGACCGTCAAGGCTGCGACCACGACCGTCGGCTCCGACACCTACGGTGGGTGCCGAGGTCCAGGACGTCTCCGCAGGTTCCGGCGCCTCCGCGGCGGGCATCCGCGCCGGCGACGTCATCGTCAAGGTCGAAGGCCAGGAAGTGACCAGCCCCAAGCAGCTGATCGGCTACGTGCGCCGCTACAAGGCTGGTGACACCGTCTCCATGACGATCGTGCGCGACGGCGCCCACGCAGGACGTGTCCGTGCGGATTCAGTGAGCTGCGCGTCGCGTGTCGCTGACGAGGCCCGCTGCCCCGTGAAGGGGCGGCGGGCCTTTGCGATGTTGGGCTTGCGAGGGTGCATATGCACAGTTTTCGACCGCTGATGTGCTGCGCGTTGATGGGAAGCCCCCGCATCTGGGCTTGTGTCGAAGGGGATTCAACCTGATCGGGAAGATTCAAACCCGTTCTGATTGGGTGGAATGTTCCTGATGGGGTGGAATGTTCCTGATGGGGTGGAATGTCCCGATGAGGTGGAGCGTTGGCACAACGCTGTTGAGGCGTCAAGTAGGTTTCGGCGTGCGTGGGACGGGCTCTTGAAGCTTGGAAACCAAGGCGTGATGCAGGATGTGGATTGATAGCCTTCCTCGTGACCACGCTTTTGGCTTGTTACTAAGTGGTAGTTACACCATTTAGCTGGGTATTACACCAGCTGGGAGCCGGTGCAATGCTCCCCTAAATGGTGTAATGCTCTTTCACGGATGGGACCTGTGGGGGTGGGATCCGCGTTCAACTACTGTCTGGAATTATTCATACCTCGTAGCCGACTGTCGATGGAGTGCTGTCAACGCGGGGATGAGGGCGTAAGTGTCCCTAGCGTTCGCTGTACAATGCGCTGGTCAGTGACGAGCTGCAGACATCCGGCTCTGGGAGACGGATACGGTTGAAGGCTCCCCTGTACACGCTCAACTGTGGTGCAATCGTCAACCGGTGACTTCCAGGGGAGTGGAGAACCTGGAAGAGTGTGTTCATCTGCTGCAAAAATCATACCGAAGGAAATGTAGAGCGCCGGGTTGCGGGGCATAGCCGGAAGTCAAGGTTCCCCGGTCCGCCAAGGCGTGTGGTAGCCGCTCGTAGATTGGCGTTGGGCTCACAAACCAGAGGCCAGATCGACAGAGGCTCTCGCGTTGGAGGATTTGGCCCTTGTAAATTAGCTGCGGAATGATCCGTTTTGAGACGTTTTCCCAGTTGAGGCCAACTGTTGATTTAACGGTGCTTCGCGAGGGTGTTAGGAGTGCGCTCCGAGAATCGCGGTAGTTGCCGGTTGTATCAATGGTCTGCACCTCAACTGAGGTGAACTCCGTGAGCTTCCGTTCTCGTCGATATGAGCGAGAACCCAGTCAGCGAAGTAGTTTCCAACGCCGTCTCTCTTTGGTAGTTTGAGTTCTTTACCCCATTTGTGGCCAAAGACGGCAACAGCTCCACCTTCTTCTCGAGCATGAGCAAGCGCGCGACGTCCCGGATAGAGAGGCAATTTTTTGTTAAATGTCTTTTCAGCGATGATCTGAAGTATGCGATAGTTATCAGCGTAGAGCCGCTGGGGGCAACAGATAACGGGGGTCTCAGACGTTGCTTGCCTAATTGTGCATGCGCCGGAACGCTCTCCGTCCCGACCAAGAGGCTTGGTGCATAGCTCATTGATGAAAGGGCAGAGTTGGTTCTTGGCAGCTTCAAGAGCGGTGCCAGAATGATCATTAAAACGATAGCCGAAAAACTCGTGAATATAGCCGGCCATTATGCGCTCCTTAGATGGGCTGCGATTTGTGAACCAATTGCCTGGGCGAGCATTGGGGGAACGGCGTTGCCAACTTCTGCATACTGGTCCGCTAGGGCCCCTGTGAAGTGGTACGTATCGGGGAAAGACTGAATCCGTGCGGCCTCACGAACGGTGAATACGCGATCTGCTGAGGGGTGGAAAAAGGCTCCCCAGTGAGGGTCGCATTTCGTTAGAATTGTCCCGGAAAGATCACTCCAGCGCGGTCGACCATAGCGTTTTGTGTGATCGGATTTCCGTGCCCGCTGCATGCCAGCAGGAAGTAAAGAATGCGGGATGTTTGTCCAATTGCCTCCCGGGGGGATGTGAGAGAGTCGTTCAAGGTTGATCCCCGACAGGTTGCTAGAAAAATGATTGTAGACACCAGTACTGTCTGCGCGAACCTGCTGTTGGAAGACAGAGGATGCAGGAGAATTGTATTGTGCGATGGTACTTTGTGCGTTGAAGGGCGACGGTGAGAGTGGGAGGTCAGAGATCGCATCGTAAAGCGTTGTGGCCAGAGGCGCCGTGGCATCCGCAGGCTTCTCGAGTATGTCTTTCCCTGAAAATTATGAGAAAAGTCTCGCTCTTACCTGGGCATAGTGTGTCGGCTGTGGCCAGAAGGAATCCTCATCGGGGAGTTCAGTGTGCCGACAATGATCGTGCGCCACCGTGTCTGAGGTACACCGTGGTATGCAGCGCTCATGATTTTTGACAGAAATGTGGTAACCATATTCTTCGAGTGAAGAAATGATCGCTGCGAGTGTGCGTCCTCGTTCAAATGAGACTAAGCCTGGAACATTTTCGATGAGGATTGCGCGCGGCATAAACTCTTCGGCAAAGCGTAGGAACTCGCGAAAAAGGTGGTTTCGCGGATCTTTGTTAGAACGCACAGGGGCGTTGATGGAGAAACCCTGACAGGGTGGTCCTCCGGCTAGTAAATCGAGATCACCCGGTTTGAGCCCGAACCGTGTACGTACATCACGTGCATCAACCTGGCGAATATCATCGACAGCAACATCTGTCTCCTGGTGGTTCAGAGCGTAGGCTGCAGCATATTTGGGATGCAACTCTGAGGCGAACAAGGGCTGAAATCCTGCTTGGGTGAGTCCCGTCGACAGACCGCCGGCACCTGCGAATAGGTCAATGCTGGTGAACATGTGTCCCGCCCTTTGCGTTCCTCAGGAGTCTTAGTGTGTTAACGAGTGGCAACGAGTTTTTCCTCGTGCTCATCGCTGCTGAACATCAGGGTAATGCCCTGCGCCTTCATCTGCGTGCAGGGGCGTGCACAGGGTGCGATTTTGATCGCGTGTACGCCCTCAGACCCCGAGGGCGTCCAGGAGCGGGCGCATCTTCGCTTCGGTCTCGGCCAGCTCGGCGTCTGGTCGGAGTCCGGCATGATGCCGGCCCCCAGCGAAAGAGGCGCAGACGCGTGCCCGACGTGAGCCCGCAGCGCAGCGCGATCGCAAACTCGCCGTGCCCCGCCGTATCGACCCAACCCACGGGCCCCGAGTAGCGGCTGCGCTCGGTGTCTTCCAGCTCCTCGATGAGGGCGCATCGCGGCGTCGCGCGGGGTTCCGCACACGGCTGCCGTCGGATGCAGGGCGGCGACCAGGTCGAGCAGGTGTGCCTGACCCCAGGCGCGCGTGAACGTCCGTCGCCAGGTGAACAACGTTGGGCAGCGACAGCAGGAACGGCCCCTGAGTCGTCACCGAGGAGCACAGCTGCGTCAGGATCGAGGACACCGACTCGGAGGCTCAGGTCGTGCTCGCGCAGATCCTTCGCGCTTGATGCGAGTGCCTCGCCCTCGCCGGGCTTGCACGTGCCCGCCAGGACGCGCGAGTTCGCCGTGCCGTCCCGAGGCCGCGATCAGCATCTCTGGGGACGCACCCACCAGCGAATCCACGCAGAAAGCGCCACGTCGACGGGTACGAGATCGCTCAGGCGCTCAAGCAGGAAACGCTCGTCGAAGCCGTGCGCGCAGCGCACCGTCATATCGCGCGCCATGACGGCCTTGTCGGCGGCGCCATCGCGCAGGCGCTGCGCCATCGCTCGCACCGAGTCACGCCACTGGCCCGCGCGACATCGACCCGTGCCCAAACGTCAGGGATTCCGGCACGCGCGGGGCGGGCCTCGCCTCGGCCAGGGCCTCGTCAACAGCCGCCAGCGGATCCGGGGCGTCCCCGATGCCCGCCGTGATCGCCCAGCGGGCCCCGGCCTCGTCGATGAGAGTCAGCGCGGGCACGAAGGCGACCGAGCGGGCGGGGATCGGAACGCGAAGGACGCGAAAAGAGAACGGGGGCGGGGGCGTCGTCGGCGGACGAGGCGGGGTGGCCTCCCACGCGCGGCGCACGTCGGCGATCGCGCTCCGGGGTCGCGGACTCGATCGTGAGCGCCCGTCCCAGGCCAATCATCTGGCGGCGCTCACCCAGCCAGGCGGCGCCTCCGGAGTCGGGAAGCAGGGACGTCAGTGAGCAAGTAGACCCCGGGTGCTGCGGGGGTAGGACCAACGCCCGAAAGGCGAGGCGCGAGCATCCGAAGTCGTTGTGCATGGGTTCCATGGTAGGAGCAGGGGCGGCGGCGCGCTGGAAGACGTGCGAGTATTGACGCATGACTGAATCCCCGCGCGCGGACCTGAACAAGGATCCCAAAGAGATCGCCTCGATGTTTGACTCCCTCGCCTCGCGATATGACGTGATGGATGCGCTGATGACGGGCGGTTTTGGACAGGGTGTGGATGACCGCCCTGCGTAAGGCTGTCGCCCCGCACCCCGGCGAACGCATCCTCGACCTGGCGGTAGCACCGGCGCGTCGTCGACCGCGCTGGCCAAGGGCGGCGCCGAGGTCGTCGCCTGCGACCCTGTCCGAAGGCATGATCGAGGTCGGGCCGTGAGCGCCACCCCGAGATCGAGTTCGTGCACGGCAACGCCATGGACCTGGACTTCGAGGACGGCTCCTTTGATGCGGTCACCATCTCGTGGGGCCTGCGTAACATCCCGGACCCGGAGCTCGCGCTGCGCGAGATGGCGCGCGTCGTGCGCCCGCGTGGCCGCCTCGTGGTCCTGGAGTTCTCCACGCCCGCCCTTCGCGCGTCTTCCGCGGCATGTACAACGCCTACCAGTCGACCGTCATGCCTGCGATTGCGCGCCTGGTCTCCACGAACGACGGCGCCTACGACTACCTGGTCGAGTCGATTCGCGCGTGGCCCGGCCCAGGAGGAACTCGGGCCGCATGATCGCTGCCAACGGCTGGAGCGAGAGTCGAGTACCGCAACCTCACCGGCGGCATCGCCTGCATGCACCGCGCGGTCAAGCCGCTGCCGTAGCGTCAACGACGAGGCCGGGGCCCCTGTGGTGGGGTCCCGGCCTCGTTCGCTAGTCTTCGGCGCGCGGCCTCGGGCCAGCTTCCCCAGTTCGAGGTAGCCGGGCGGCGGCTTGTTCATGGCCTCGTTCGCGAAGGCAACGGGCGCGCCGTTCGGCAGCGGGTTGACGACGCGGATCGCGGCGGTCAGCTCCCGCGCGGAGTTGTTCGCGCGGTACTCCGCGGGCAGCGGCAGGCGTGCGGTCACCCTCCCCGTCTGGCCCGGGAGGATCGAGGGCAGGGTGGACTCGATGGTCTGGCTGGCCACTATCGCGCCCTTCGAGTCGACGAGGACGACCTCGAGCGGCCACGTCGCGTAGAACGGGGCGGATGCCGGTGTTCTTGATCTCCACGGCCACGGCGGCCTTCGCGCCGTGGTAGGTCGCCGACGTGCGGGTGGCCTGCAACGTGTAGCCCATGGTGGCGCTCGCTGCCTTGGCGCGCGTCAGCTCAGCGCCGGTGTAGCCAGTCGAGAAACGCGTGCTGGTTGATGAGCCACGTGGCGTGCGCCTTCTGAATCGACTCGAGGGCCTTGTAATCGCGCCCAGCGTCCATGCTCGGGCAGTTCAGCGGGCTCGGGAGAAAAGCGCACTTTCTGGAAGGAGCGGGTAGAGCTCGCCGCCGATGGGGGAGTGCCAGGCATCCCTCCCTCGCCCTGGTCCTTGAGCTTGGGGATGAAAGTGCCAGTCGGTCCCCTTCAGGGTCGCGTAGCCGAGGAATCATCGAGGTAGCCCCATGCCATGAGCCTTCGTGGCTGCCGTCGGATAGCGGTTCTGGACGAAGGTGTCGTCGAAGGCGTCGTCCCAGGCCTCGACGAGGCTGGGCGCGGAACTCGTCCGACGGCATCCAGTTGATGGCCTTCGGGTTTTGGTTGTTGGCGTAGCCGTTGTAGGGGTAGGTGTGCTCCTCGCCCCAGAATCCGTACAGGCCCGCGGTGATGAAGCCGATGCGCGGATCCCCGTCGTACTTGTCTCCGAGGGCCGCGACGAAGTGCAGGAACATCTCCTGAACCTTCGGGTCGTTGTAGTTGGGGAGAAAGAGCTACTTCTTGTTGTCGTAGAAGTCGTACGTGCGGCTCGTGTCCGTGCCTGCGTCGATCAGGTATTGGGGCATGCCGGTCTTTTTCCCGGGGTGTCGAGGAGAAGCGGATGACAGCCTGGTGTCCGCGCGACGCGATCGCGTCCAAGAGGGCGTCGACCTGAGTGAAGTCGTAGGTGTCGCGTCCGGTGACGACGGTGTTCACGGGGAAGAGCGCCCACTCGAGCGTGTAGGGCAGGGCGTTTGCGACCGTTCCGGGTGCGCTCCCGTCCTCGGGCGCCCACGGCATGAAGCCCTTCATCGGGTTCGACACCGGGGTGGGGGCTTCCTGAGGATGGTCCACTGGGCGGTGGCGGCAGACGAGGCCGTGGCCGGCAGGGCGGCACCGCCAGTCCTGCGGTCGCCGCGAGAGCGATGGTGATGCGAGTAAATGTTCTCATCGCGAGGTCCTTTCAGTCTGTACTGCGGCTGGGGACGTTGCGGCGTGGGCGCGTCGCGTGGAGCCTGCGTGCGACGGTGCAGTGACGTGCGAGCTAGGGCTCCACGGCTGTCAAGTGAACCATATTGTCATCAATGCGTGCAATATTACGGAAAAGTGTGTCAGTAAGTGATTGTGTGACAAGTCTGCGGTGAGTTGTGTGTTTGCCTGCGCTCGGGCAGTGCCGTGAGGCAATTGTTCATGGGGTGTTGGCGTGTGTCGGGTGGGTGGTGTGGGGATCTGTCCAACGTGAACGAGGCCGGATCCCTGGGTGGGTTCCGGCCTCGTGCGTGAGTGCCTGCGCTGGTTCTTTTAGTACGGTCCGCTGTCGACGACCGCCCACGTGCCATCGTCCTGCAGTCGCAGGAAGATGACCTCGCGCCCTTCACGGGCTCCAACGAGTCGTCGGGTAGTTGCGCAAGTAGTAGACGTTTCCGTACCAGCGCGTCGGGTCAGTGTTCGGCTGCTGCCCATGGTTGTTGCTGCCTGTGATGGTGACGGTCGTGTGGGCGCGGTTGGTCAGGAGCGGTAGGAATTCACCCTGGCCGTGCTCCAGGTCGGGCGTCTTCGTGTGGCTGCTCGCTCGTTCCGGTACTTCGTACACGCTCGCGCGGATGAATGCATAGGCGTTGGATTTATCGCGCGATGCATCCCACGTGTTACGCGTGATGGTGTAGGCGATGGCGACCTGCTCGGGATCGGTGCGGTCCACCTCGCGCGGGTCGGGCAGGAGGTCGGGAGCCACTGGACCGATGCGGGATATAGGCACGTACCGAGCGGCGTGGGGGAACCGTCCTCGCATGCAGGCGTGGTCGGTGTTGCTTCGGTCGGCGTCGGGGTGGCTGCGGAGGCTCCAGATTCTTGGGTTGGGGCCTGGTCCGAGGAGGACTGCGCGGGCGATTGTGCGGACTGTGCCTGGCTATCTGCGCTGGGCTGGCGCGAACCGCAGGCTGTACCCGTCATCGTGAGGGTGAGGACCGCTGCTGAAGCGATGCCGATGAGGGTGCGTCGTGGATACCTGCGGGTATGAGTCTGTTCTTCCGAGCCCATGCGTGCTCCCCTTCAGTGTGTATGTGTCGAGGTTCGTCGCACGTGTCCTGTGTTGGATGCGTGAGTATTCTCCACCATTGCTGTTCGCTGCGGCGCTGGTCATCGTATCGGATTGTGTGAGGGTGTCGCGCGGGCTCGTCTCGGTGTGCGTGACGCCCGGTGTAACGAGGCTGGGGCCACCATTTACGACAGAGTAACCCTTGCGCAAATGGGTGCTATGGGCGAGCCTGGCTCAGGCCTCGTTCGTTGAAACGACGGGAAAAAGTGCGCTCGGTCGCC
>BNJV01001832.1_pt1 | contig 36807 bp, 37 predicted proteins | sample 8540591 | NCBI WGS metagenome assembly BNJV01 (sample SAMD00202457, study PRJDB9452) | human saliva metagenome | host: Homo sapiens
TCATCTCATAAGAAAAAGCAAGGCCTAGCTTTTTAAACTAGGGACTCGCTTTCTCTAGTAATGTTTAACGTTGCCAAGCAGAATCAGGTGTGTTTTTGTGGCATAAGCTGCTTCTTCAGGGGTAAAACCTTTTTAAAAATTAGCCAATCATATAAGTCTTGACGGCTTTTAGCGAAATGTTAGTTCGTTTGCAGCTTTTTAAAGCGACATTGTTCCAATCAATCCCTTGAGTGGCCAACGTTATTTCTTGCTGCGTGAACTTTCGACTTACTAAATCTTCAACAATACGTGATTTAGATTTAGAGTAAGTCAGCCCCTGATCTACAATCACTTTAGCATTAGCTTGCCAATCCACCTTAACTTTTTGCCAAGGCAGCTTCAGCTACTTTTGAACTGAATCCATCTATGTACTCGGTTGTCAGTTGGTCATAAGTGTCTTGTCTAGAAAGATGCATTTCATATGCATAATACCGAACTCTTCCTACTGCTTTTTCAACCGTTCGTTATCAAGGGAATCTATGCTGATTTCAGAAGATGTTTCGTCAGCTGATTGACTTGATTGATCTGAACTAGAATTAGATAATTCACTGGACTCAGGTTTGACATCTCTTACCCACTTGCCGTTTGCATCGACAACATACCCGTCAGGAGTTACGGTATTGACAAGCATTGCGCCGGAACTACCTAAATAATAATCACCGACCCATTTATTAGCAAGCATTACTCCTGATTCATTTAAATAGTACCATTTACCATCAATTTGTTTCCAGCCGGAAGCCATAGCTCCACTTGCACCAAAATAGTACCAGTTTTGATTATCCTTATGCCAACCGGTTATCATGGCGCCACTTCCATCAAATAGATAGGTGCTGTTACCAATAGTCTGACGGCCCGTTACATAGCTTCCGTCAGCGGATAAATAAAACCAACTATTCCCATAGTTTGGATCTTGAATCCACTTATTACTTGCCATTGATCCATCGGACTGTAAATAGTATTTCCCCTTCCAAGAATTTTTTAAGTAATTGCCTGCCTTATTGAAATAATACCAGGTATTTCCGTCTTTAGCCCATTTTTCAGATGCCATTGAACCATCAGACTGTAAATAATAGCCACCACTCCAAGTATTGCGTAGATATTTCCCATCCGAATTCACATAATACCAGTAGTTTCCGTAAGATACCCATTTGGAGGTAGCCATTTCTCCAGATGACGTTAGATAATAATCTCCTACCCATTCATTTGTAACTCTTTGATTGTTTCTGTAGTAATACCACAGTGAATTTTCTTGAACCCACCCGTTTTTTAAGACAGGTGCCGCTGAAGATGGTACTGCATTTAGAGGCTTTCCATCAGCACGGCGAGCTCTAAACTTCCCTCTCGACTTACTAATCTCACATGCGATGCCATCTTTATCAGCATCTAAACTTCGACTATATCCATCTTGACCAACATAAATATTACCATATCCATTAGCCCAAGCTTCGTCGCAGTTTCGGAAGCGGATTGCGTGAACGTTCGTTGGAGCTATCGCCGCTGTTAACGATGATAACACAAGTACAGACAAACAAAATTTTGGCAACTTCATAAATAATCCCCCTATTAAGTATAATGATGAAGCTGCTTACATTATAACTATTTGTTCATAGGGTTTCAATCTATTTTGTGTATCTTTTTGTTTAAATAAAAGTTCATATAGAGATGAACGCTTAATTTTCATGGTTTCAGTTCTTGGGTATTCTAACCAATCTATCACAATCGGCTTGTTCAAGAATGGCATATCCCCAGTCAGTTCCCACCAGGCTTGCCAATCCATGGTCATGCCATCATTGACTGCAATAACCGGCTGGGCATAGCCCTTTGGGTCTCTAATAATGACCACTTCAGCCAAAAAATCCAGTTTATCCAAAAGAAGGTCCTCTAATGCAAGTGTACTTGGTAAATCCTCAACTAGGTCAACTTGGCGATCTTGGAGATAGAGATGGCCCCGCTGATCTATATAACCGTAGTCCCCACTATCCCACCATTCACCATAAACATTTTCAGCAAATCGCTCTTCTTCTTGATAATAAGTTAGAGCCCTGCCCTTGGAATAGAGTTGGATATGTCCTGGTTGGCCTTGCTTGACAGGATTACCCTCAGCATCACATATTCTGGCCTTGGTTAAGTCGCCTAGGCCTTGTCCCATGTCTCTAGCTTCGAGATTAGCTAGGCTTCTTATGCGATGGACTCTTAGAATCATAGGCCCACATTCACTTTGTCCGTAGACCTGTAGGAAGACAGGATGATTAGCCTTAGCTGCTCTCAAGAATGAAGCCATGCTATCGCCATTAATGGCATCAAAAGTCGAATGGAAGTACTTAGTCTCCTTAAAGAGGTCCGGATGGCCCTGTGCTAGGCTACGCCACTGGACAAAATGATTAGGATGAGTTTCCACTGCATAGGGTGGGTGTGCTCTGAAAGCCTCTTTTATTGAAGCTAGGTCAGGATTCGATAGCGGCATCATAGGAAAGCCCAAGGACATGAGACTAGAAACCCCAATATTGAAACGCGAATGCACAGGACTAACCAAAAAGCTACAGAGTTTTCTCTCTTGCATCTGGTCTAAGACCCGCTTCTGCCAGAGGTACGCCAACCCATAGTTCGACAAGAGTGGCAGATAAGCTTTGGAATTCCAGTTGTACCCGATGTATGGGTCATGTAGGCAATAAGCATCTAAGTCCACTTGTCTTGTCTTAAGCTCACTTTCTTCTTTCACTTCCAATATAGACTCAATACTTAGATAAGTTGAGCTATTTGGGCTAGAAAGTTGAGAAACTGTCTTGGCTGTTTTATGGTCGTGGAGAAGAAAATGCCCTTGTCCCAGTCTTTGACCAAAAACTCGGATGACTTCGACCGACAAATGATAGGACACCATAACGGGTACAGCTCAAGCTTGGTCAGCGCCACTGCTAAGAGATAACTATCAAATGCAGGTGACTTGAAGATCATAACATTACTGCCTGCTTCAATTCCTAATCTAGCTAGTTGCCCAGCACGACGGTCAATAGCTTCAAGAACCTCACAATAGTGAGTAGTCAGCCCTAATTCTGGGAAAGCAGGTAAGGCTTGGTCAAAAATAAATCGGGACATCCGGCCATCGGCGGCTAGCGGAAGCAAAAATTTTTCATAGAGATTGAGCGGCTCATAATCAAAGTGTGCCATGATCTGGCTCCTCGCTCTTGGCCTGTGGCTCCCCTTCTTCTACTTGATTATCTTCAGACTTACCTGGCAATAGGGCATCAGGAACTAGGTCCTTGATGAAATTTGCTGCACTATCTATCATGCCTTGGACTACTTCCAAGAAGTTGGCGTTTGTTTCATCCCCCTGCTCCTTATAGATGGCTTGGAGCTGAGCGAATCCTTCTTTTAGCAAGTCACTATTCTCTGTATCACGGATTTCACGTTGTAGCGAGATAAGAAACATGAGGAAATTGTCGCCTATCTCATTCAAGGTTTCAATACCTGTAGCCTCAATAATGCCAAATATGGCACCGAAGAATTCTTCTAACTCTTGGGCAGAATGCTGGTCAACCCATTGACCAAGGGTAGCTTGAAGACGCTGACTCCCTGGGGTTACCGACTCTACTTCCTTGAAACTCACCTTATCAATTTGCCAGTTCTCTAGCAGGTGTTGCATCATGCTAATGCCTTTGCAGGCAACCACCTTAGCCTTTACTGTATGGAATAGAATCTGACTGACCACAGCATCCTCTGGCTGGAAGGCATGGATCTTAGATTCGATGGCTAGATATTCCTCAGTTTCTAGAAAATTCCGTTGGTAACCTGGCCCGTCATAAGCATAAATAGCAGACACTTGATTCTGTAGCCTTTTATCAAGTTGACTAGCGGCATAAATTGCTAAGTTGGCTCCTTTGGAGTGGCCGGCTATAATATATTGACCATCAAATTCAGTCATGACTTTGGTCAGGTATTCTCTAGCAGCATCCTGAGCCGGCACCTGGGTTTGGTGGCTCATATTGAAGTCTTCTTTCCAACCCACAATCGTTTCATCTGTCCCACGGAAGACTACTAAATAGGTATTAACTTCCGGAATATAGAAGGTTGCCGCCGCAAACTGCTTTTCTAACTTAAGGTCTAAGTCGGATTGAAAGCCAAAAATCTGAATATTACGATATCGTGATGCTTGTGCTGCGGCCTTGGCTACCTCAAGCCGTCCCTTGGAAATTAAGAAAGGATTCTCCTCTTGAATTTCTTTTTTTGTCTTGAGCAAACTGCTGGTAGAAATCCATCACAGAAATGCCTTTTGATTCGGATATGACATGACTGACATAATCATCTAACTTGAGATAGACCATTTCAACCATAACTGCAATATCCACCTCATTGAGAGGTTGGAGCTCAAAATCAACATGGCCGATATTCTTGATATACTGTTTAAAATCTGACATTTAGTCATCCCTCTTTTCTGGACATAGAAATCTTACTTTCATCCTAACACTTTAGGCGACAAAAAGCAAGTTTTTCTGATTTTTTTGTGTCCAACTATACACCAAAAGAGGTAGGAATTACTTCTACCTCCATTTCCTATCATTTAGATTGATACTTTGGTTTGAGAATCTCACTATAAATAACCGCATCCTTAAGGTTCTTGCGATTGAGCTTGGCGAGTTTAGAACCACGACCTGTAGGGTGATGATTAGAAGCACCTATACGTTCAAGTTGAATGGAATCGGCATCAGATTCGGCCAAGGACCATTCCTGATCACTATCACCCCACTGATCAGCCAAGGAAGCTTCCATTTGCGCTTGAGCCTGATCAAACTCAACCTCGTCCAACATAGACTGGCCAGCTTCACCACGTGCTTGCAAGAGATTATCTGCTTCAATTTCCTCAGCACCTAGAGCTTGATCTAATTCTTGGTTAAGATAATCAATCTTATCTTCTAATGAGGCTCTCTCCTGATCAGTGAGATTAGGATCCTGTGCTGCAGCCATGAGCACATTCAATTGAGCTGACAGATTTCTTAGTGAATACTGAGGGTCTACTTGAGGCATTGGGTTCTGGCGGAATCTTGCTTGCTTACCCGCCACATTATCACGAATCATGTCCCGAATTTTAGGGATGAGGAAAGACGCAAGGAAAATCAGCAAAAAGATATAGCCTCTCATTGGTTCACTCCCCTTTCATCATGACTTAGAGTGTCCTATTCAGAAATCACCGTGTCGCCTGCTGTTTTTCATCCTTAGCAATGGATTCACGCATAGCAGTATCGGCTTGGATATTTTTGTAATTGATAGTAATCATGAATGCCTAGGTTGCCTTTACGGAAAGCTTCGGCAATAGCTAATGGCACTTCAGATTCTGCTTCAACCACTTTGGCGCGCATGCGTTGCACTTCGGCCAACATTTCTTGCTCTTGGGCAACCGCGAAGGCACGACGTTCTTCAGCCTTAGCTTGAGCAATCTTCTTGTCTGCTACAGCCTGGTCAGCTTGCAATTTTAGCCCTCAATGTTGCGGCCCACATCAACGTCTGCAATATCGATGGATAGAATTTCAAAGGCAGTCCCTGAGTCTAACCCTTTACGTAAAACGGTTTGAGAGATAGAATCTGGATTCTCTAAGACAATGGAGTGCTTAGCGGCACTACCTACGGTCGTAACAATCCCCTCACCTACACGGGCAATAATAGTCTCTTCACCAGCACCCCCGACTAACCGTTCAATGTTGGCGCGAACGGTCACTTTGGCTTTGGCCTTAACTTCAATCCCGTCCATAGCGACACCCGCAATAATTGGAGTTTCAATTACTTTAGGGTTAACGGATACTTGAACGGCTTCGAAAACGTTACGCCCTGCCAAATCAATAGCAGCAGCTTGTTCGAATTCCAAGTCAATATTAGCACGTTGGGCCGCAATTAAGGCGTCAATGACCATGTTGACATTCCCACCAGCTAGGTAGTGGGCTTCAAGTTCATTGGTATTAATGACTAAACCAGCTTTGGTTGCCTTAATCATAGGGTTAATAATCATTTTTGGCACAACACGCCGCAAACGCATCCCAATTAAGTTACCAATCCCCACTTTAACACCAGAGAAGTAGGCAGTAATCCATAAACCTACTGGCACAAAGCGGAAGAAGAGGCTAATCAATACTAATAAGACGACAATTAATAAACCTAATGGAATCCATCCATTCATTATGCTTCTCCTCCTTTTCTAACAACAAGTGTCCCTTGGCTAACAGCTTGAACCGCAACCCTTGCCCCTTGACTAATAAAATTGTGGGCACTCCGCGCTTCATAGACCTGGCCATCCACTTCGACTTTACCAATCGGCTTCAAATCTGAAATAGCATGACCCGAATGGCCAATCAGTGGATGATCCGAGCTAGCAGCCTGGTCTTCTTGTCTTCCTCGAGCATGAGAGTTAATCTGCGCATCTAGAATTAAGGCTTCATTGACCTTAATAGACAGGCCAAACTTCAATAGGACGAAGAAGACGGTCACACTGACAAGTCCAATCCCGAAGAGTAAGAGCCAGGTCTCTTGCCAATTCTGTGTATGGTATTGGAGTACCAAGCCCATGACAACTGAGCCAATAAGGCCCGCAAAACCTGTTTGTGGTAAGTAGAACTCTAAGATGACCATGACTACCCCAACTGAGAAAATGATAAAGGGTAAAAGTCCATCAGATTGCCAAGCTTCAAAAATACCAAGCAAAGGAAGCTAATGCTAAAAGTGCTGTCGGCAACTTCTGCTTGAAGAAGAGCGTGGCCGTCGCAAAAGCAACCCCCAACAAGATAAGTAGATACACGAGTTATTCCTCCTCTCAAGTTTCTAAGTCTATTATAGCACTTTCACTAAAGCTTGAAAACTATTTACACAAGGTTACCAATTCGATTCTTCAGAAGATGAGAGCTCTTCAATTGGTCTAGCATCTTTGGCCTCGCTAGGAAGCTCAAATTTCATATCTGAGACCTTATTATGGCGACTAAAGGAAATTTTAGCATGCTGGATGTGGGGGCTCCCTTCTATTTGGGTCTCTACCTTCAAATCAAGTGATTGGAGATAATGTTCCTTTTTAGAAACCTCTAGAGTCAAACTAAACTTGCCTTGCCTTTCATTTGAGTCTGTCTCCGTCAAATCCATTAGCAAGTCTCTTGACAAATCACCAAGGAGGCCAAGGTCATGGCCTTGCAATTTCAGCAAGTAACTTGTTTCCGATTCTTCAACGGTCATTTTTTCAGTTAGCTTTTTGTCTGCTAAGACTGTCAGCAGGCGCTGGTATTCTGGTTTGATATCCTCTGTTTTAGCTGTCGATATCGTGTACCATTGGGTATTGAGACGCCCATAAAAGGTTTTGTCATTCAAGCTCTTTATGATTTCAACGAACCGGCCATCAGGATAGCCCTGATCTAGAATACCAAAGTAATGAAGACCGACGATTTGCCCAACCTTATTATAGGCCATATCACCTTCTAAGGCTGTGACATTGGTCTTGACATCAGATAGGATAATTTTCTCGAAGGACATGAAAACCGAAGAAAGTAGCCGCTCTCGCCATGCTTCTTCCATGATTTGACTAGCCTTAGGAGAGGACTCACGACTTTGGCTGGAGTCAGTAGCGTCACTTGTTTCATCACTTGATTCAGTCCTATCAGAACTGCTGTCCTCTTCCAAGACAGCCTCTTGCGTCCATGGAGCCAAGGTCAGATCTTTCTCGGAGACTTGATTAATATCTGCTACCGATAACTCTGCGGACCGCTGTTCTTGATCGTCTTGATAGTAATAGTTTAACCGCTTAAGATTAAAATCCTTCTGGGCGATGACAAGCTCAAGACTACTTTTTTCTTGGCCTACTTTATCACGCCCAATACTAAAGAGGAAAAGGTGGGTTAAGGACTGGTCCTTGTCACTAATGTAGACATGATAACTCGAATCTTTAAGTTCAACCTTAGCGTATGGGGCATCAAGTAAAATAATGGACGTAAGAATATCCTGGTAATTGACATAGGCAAAGGGAGAACTTATCTGCCTATAGCTAGCCTGATTAGCCTCTGATTTCGTATACAAAAGATAGTCATCTTGAGCTTTCTTAGTCAAAAAATACTCAAATTTAAGTATGCCAGCCAAATTGAATTCTTCATGATTAAAGGAAAGAATCGGCTCACTCTTCTGGTCATCACTGACTTCAAATTTATTCCAAGCTATATACGTATCTTCACTTGGCACAGAAAACTCCTTAGTTTTTCGAGAGGTCTTTGCGGTGAGTTTAACACTTAAAACCTTTTGTCGCGCTTGCTCTAGCTTATCCTGTAATTCAGGGAAGGTCATACGCTCAGTCTCTTCAGATATCAGTGAACTTCCCTCACTTGCTTTAGAACTTTCCTCAGAGGTAGCATCTAAAATTGGTGGGCGTGCAGCGACACTTTGGCCCATATAGTTGACAAGAAAACTTAATCCTAAACAGCCAACTAACAAATGCTTAGTCAAATGTTTCATCTTATTAACCTCCTTACCTACGAGTGCTTAAATCAAAGGATAAAATTGATAGTTCGATTATAACATAAAGCCTTTACAGTCACCAAACAATCCTATTAAAATAGCGAGAGCAGCCATGCTCTCGCTATCTGACTTATTCAAGAATAGTCAAGGTCTGACGTTTCTCACGCATGAGGACATCTCGACCTAATAATTTGTAAAGGGTCGCTGCTAATGGAATCCCCAGAATCATGCCTGAAATCCCCATTAAGCCACCACCGACAGTGAAAAGCCACTAATACCCAAAGTCCCGGTAAACCAATGGATCCACCCACTACACGTGGATAGATTAGGTTCCCTTCCAGTTGCATGATGATGATGACCATGGCTAGGTAGAAGAGAGCCTGGCTTGGTGAAACCGCCAATAGCATCAAGGTCCCTACTGTCGCTGAAATATAGCCGCCAATAATTGGGATTAAGGCCATAACCCCAGCAATCACTCCCAACATGCCCGCATATGGCAAGTTGAAGATACTAGCAGCCACTGTCACTAGGCTACCTAGAATGATACCTTCCAAGGTCATCCCCACGAAGAAATTGGTGAAGGATTCATTCATCAGTCGAATAATATCTAAGAAAGTCTGAGCGTGGCTAGGTTTCAAGTAGGCCATAATGACCCGCTTACTTTGTACCAAAAGACGTTCCTTAGACCCCAAAATATAGAGGGCCACCATCAAGGACAAGATGGAGTTAATGGTATTAGATGCTACCCCAGTAATTGTGGTAAAGGTAATGTTTAAGAAGTTAGAAGACAAGCTGTTAAGCACTGTCATGGATTGTTGAATCAGGCTACCCCAGTTGATATTAAGCTGTGACATGAGGGACTGCAGCTGAGGGAAATAAGCATCATACTCTTCAATCGCCTTCTGTAGCCAAGTGCTGACACTTGGAATGACCTCAATAAAACGACTAATAGCGGTCGATAACTGTGGTAAGACTAGGGACCAGAATCATAATAACCGCCAAGACAAAAAGTCAAGAGGGATAAGAGCATAGATACTGGTCGCTTCAACCCTTTAATAAAGGGCATTTTTACCTGTAACTTAGACAAAAGCCTTTCGTAACGAACCATGAGTAGATTCAAGATATAGGCAAAAATAGCCCCGTTAATAATGGGTCCTAAAGTCTTATAGATTGAGCCGACTAAGCCCATAATGGAATTCCAGTTCCATACCCCCAAGACAATGAGGGTGACTAAACCAATGTATTTCATAATATATTTATCGTAGCGTGCCATAGCGCTCCTCCTAGCAATCCTAATCAAGCAATAAGTCATTGGGATTGTCAAAATCACGAGAGATTAACTCTTTATGCTTAATTTTACCTTACGCTAGGCTAGAAAGAAAGTCAAGTAAATAAGAAGGCCTTAAATATTAAAAAAGATGACTAAGTTAACTTAGTCATCTTACTCGCCCTTATTCTTGATTAGGTTTTGATTCAAAGACCAGGTGGTCATCCTCTAAGTGCACCATCACATGAGAGTTAGGTTGTATATCCCCAGCAATGATGGCCTTAGCTAATGGCGTTTCTAATTCACGCGTCATGTAGCGCATAAGTGGACGCGCCCCATAGACAGGATCGTAGCCATTATGAGCCAACCAAGTGGCTGCTTGATCATCTAATTCTAGGCTAATGTCTTGGTAAGCCAAACGCTCTTGCAGGCCCTTCAGGAGCTTGAAGACAATCTTATTCATGTGGCTTTGTGCCAATGGTGTAAAGAGTACGGTGTCGTCAATCCGGTTGAGGAACTCTGGCTTGAAGTGTTGACGCAAGAGTTGACGCACTTGAGCCGCTGTCTCTGGATTGATGCTGCCATCGTCCTCTACTCCTTCTAACAAGAGGCTTGAGCCAATATTAGAGGTCATAATCAGCACTGTATTCTTGAAGTCAACAGTCCGACCTTTAGAGTCGGTCAAGCGACCGTCGTCAAGAACTTGGAGCAAGATATTGAAGACGTCTGGGTGGGCCTTTTCAATTTCATCTAATAAGACGATGGTATATGGCGTCCGACGCACGGCCTCTGTTAATTGTCCCCCCTCTTCATAACCTACATAGCCTGGAGGAGCCCCTACCAGACGAGAGACATTGTGTTTCTCCATATACTCGGACATATCAATCCGGACCAGATGGCTTTCTGAGTCAAAGAGGGTTTCAGCCAAGGCTTTAGCTAACTCTGTCTTCCCTACCCCAGTAGGTCCTAAGAAGAGAAAGGAACCAATTGGACGGTTAGGGTTTTGTAAGCCTGCACGAGAACGTAAGACAGCTTCCGCTACCTTTTCGACAGCCTCATCCTGACCTATGACGCGTTCATGTAGGGTGTCGCTAAGCTTAAGTAACTTCTCACGCTCACCTTCAACCAATCGATTAACCGGAATTCCTGTCAATCGACCTACAACCTGCGCGATTTCTTCGTCAGTCACTGATTCTTGGGTCAGACGTTCATGACGTGGCACCGTTTCTTTGGCTTCAAGTTCTGCTAGTTCCTTCTCTAATTGCGGAATCTTACCATGGCGCAGGACGGCTGCCTGTTCCAAATCGTAGCTAGCTTCCGCTTCTTCGAGTTGGTGACGAGCCGCTTCTAACTCAAGACGTTTGTCACGCATTTTGTTTGAAGCTTCTTTTTCGATTTCCCAACGCATTTTGAGCATGTTGGCTTGTTCGCGTAAATCAGCCAATTCTTCTTGTAAGTTCTCTAGGCGTTTCTTACTTGCTTCGTCGTGTTCTTTCTTAAGTGCTGCTTCTTCGATTTCAAGTTGCATGAGACGACGATTGACTTGGTCCATTTCTGTCGGCATAGAGTTAATTTCGACCCGAATGGTTGCGCAGGCTTCGTCGACTAAGTCAATGGCCTTATCAGGTAAGAAGCGGTCGGTAATGTAGCGGTTGGACAGGATGGCGGCTGCCACCAAGGCGTTGTCATGAATGTTAACCCCGTGGTGGATTTCAAAGCGTTCCTTAAGTCCCCGTAAGATAGAAATAGTATCTTCCACTGTTGGCTCTTGAACTAGTACCCGTTGGAAACGACGTTCCAAGGCCTTATCCTTTTCGATGTTCTCGCGGTATTCGTCTAAGGTAGTGGCACCAATACAGTGCAACTCCCCACGCGCCAACATAGGTTTGAGCAAGTTACCGGCGTCCATGGCACCGTCAGTCTTACCAGCCCCCACAATCAGGTGAATCTCATCAATGAAGAGCAAGACTCTGCCTTCTGACTGTTTCACTTCCTTAAGAACCGCCTTAAGACGTTCTTCAAATTCACCACGATACTTGGCTCCAGCAATCAAGGCTCCCATATCTAGGCTGTAGATTTCCTTGTCTTTGAGGTTTTCAGGTACATCGCGTCTCACAATACGATGGGCTAAGCCTTCCACAATGGCAGTTTTACCAACACCTGGTTCCCCGATTAAGACTGGGTTGTTCTTGGTCTTACGTGATAGGATTCGGATGACATCCCGAATTTCTTCATCACGTCCGATGACTGGATCTAGTTTATTCTCTCTTACGGCTTGGACAAGGTTTGTGGCATACTTGGCCAAAGCTTCATAGGTTTCTTCTTGATTTTGTGATGTCACGCGTGATCCTCCTCTCAATTGATCGATACGTTCTTTTAATTTAGACTCACTGATATCATGTTGATTCAAGAATTGAGTCAAGGGATTGCCCTTTTGCTGATAGAGGGCAAGTAGAATGACCTCAGTCGATAAGAATTCATCCTTATTGTCCTTAGCAATCTGGTTAGCTGCTGCAAAAAGTTGGTTAAGTCGTTGACTAATGGCTTGGCCATACTGGACATTGCTTCCTGATACGACACTAATCGCGTCAATCTCCTTGTTGACTAGTTGGCGAAATTCTTCCATTGGAACGCCAATTTCTTCATAGAGACGTGCCGCAAATTCATTAGGTTGAATCAGAACATGCCAGAGATGAGGAATATCAATTTCCTGATGTTGCCGAGTTATGGCAATCTGTTGCGCTTGACCCAAAGCTTCTTGCATGGTTGTTGTCATTTTTTCAATCATCTTAGCACCTTCCTTTATAGTTATTTGGTCAAAAATAGTCAGTGTTTTTAGTGTTTAATAATAGCCCAATCTTGGGCACATTCTTAGTATAGACCAAAAGTCAAAAAAGGTCAAGAGTTTTCTCTGACCTTTTTTGACTTTAAACTTCTTAACCTTTTTAAACCAGGTGTATAGTTGTAAATGTTGCTGAAGCCAGCTGCTTCGAGACTTTGCGCCACACGGCGAGACTTAATCCCACGGTTACAGTAAACTGCAATTGGTAACGTCTTGTCTCTATCAGCTAAATCCGTCAAGATAGTTTCCTCAGGATGATGAAGTGCTCCCTCCATATGACCTTCTTCATAATCCGCTTGAGACCGGACATCAATGACTAGTCCCTCCGGATTTTGTGCTTTGAAATCCTCAATGGCTTGTAAATCTGCTAACTCACGCATAATATCCCTCCTATAATTTAACGCCTAAGGCGATACGGGCATAGCGACTCATGCGACTTGGGTCCCAAGCTGGATACCAAACCAACTCAACCTTAACTTCTTTAATTTGGTCAATCTTAAGCAAAGCCTGTTTGACATCATTGATGATAACGTCTGCTAAAGGACAACCAATTGTGGTCAAGGTCATCTGAACTTCACAGACCCCTTCTTCGCTTAAATCGACTTCATAAACCAAGCCAAGATTGACGATATCAATTCCCAGTTCTGGGTCAATCACTTCTTCCAAAGCGGTTTGAATCTGGGTCTGTAGTTTTTCTGTTAGTTCTTGACTCATGGTCACAAGCCCCTTTCCTTGGCAATTACTCCTTCATTGTAAGCTATTTAATAGAAAAATCAAGCAACTTGCCTGTCATTAGGAGTTGAAAGCCAAGGCAGAAATGGCTATACTAAGATGATAAGGAGGATTTCCATGCAAGCCTATCTCATCGCCATTGATTTAGATGGCACAACCTTAAATAATCAATCACAATTAAGTCCCTATACCATTCAAGTCCTACAAAAAGTACGTGATATGGGGCACCTGGTCGTTATCGCCACTGGGAGACCTTACCGCAACAGTCAACAGTTTTACAAGGCGCTTGACCCTCAGGCGCCCATTCTTAACCTTAATGGAGCTTATGGCCACTATCCTGGTCGTCCCAACTGGCAAGCACGCTATGAAGCAGAAGTCCCACGGGAATTAGCTCTCAAAATTATGGATCAAAGTCGAGACCTAGGTGTTTCCTTAGTCTGTGCTGAAGGTCCCGGCTACGTCTTTGTTTCTAGTTATAATATTCCGGATAGTCCCTTCTTCCAAGTTGATCCAAACGATCTAACCTTAATGACACCAGAGAGTCTGACCTTTGGCCCGACATCACTTAGCGTCTTTTCAACCGCTGAGACTCAAGAGCCAATTAAGAAATTACTCTTAAAAGAATATGGGCAACAGGTCGATATTGATATTTGGGGCGGCACCCTTCCCTTTTTGGAAGTGGTTCAGAAAGGCGTCAATAAAAGCTTATGGGATTGATCGCTTAGCCCAGTTCTACCATATTCCCAATTCCCATATTATGGCTTTTGGCGACCAACACAATGATCTCTCTATGATAGCTTATGCTGGTCGTGGTGTAGCCATGGCAAATGCTATTGAACCACTTAAAGCAATTGCTGACGATATAACATCTTACACCAATGATCAAGACGGCTTAGCCCGTTACTTGGTTGATTTCTTCCAATTATAAGAATTTGTCTCTCCCTCAATTGGGGGAGCTTTTTTATAATCACAAACTAAAAAAAACTCAGAGCTCAAGCTCTGAGTTTTTACGCATTTAGGGTTTGCGTCTATTGGTCGCACTAACTTAGTTACGACGACGTACTGGAGAAATGACATAAGCTGCTGCTAATAAGAAGCTTAAGCCTGCTAAACCAGTTAAGAATGTATCATGTTCACCAGTCTTAGGTAATTCACGCTTACCAGAAGGAGTTGGTGGGGTTGGAGGGTTCTCATTGGCAGTGTTATAGTTAATAATCTTAGCTGAAGTGGCAGTAAGATCCTCAACCTTCCATTCATATCCGCCTTCATTAGTTGGATCTAACTCATCAACAGTGTAGACACTTGGCGTAGTAGTGCCATCTTGGTAGAGTGGTAGGTCCGTCCAAAACTACTTGCCCATCTTCCTTCGGTACATCACGTAGCTCACCATAGGCCTGACCATCACGCTTTAATTGGAACTTAGCATTTGGACGCTTCATATCAGCGCCAAACCCACGCCATTGCTTATTAACAATAAAGCTTGTGGTCTTGTTTTGAAGTGTGTTAGTTACAGTTACAGTGCTTGCTGTTTGATCAGCATAGGTCGCTGTATATGGTGAATCCACTGCTTGTACTTCTTGAACAGTGTAGACACTTGCTTCATTCTTACCTTCTTGGTAGTATGGTAAGTTAGTCCAAGCAACTTGACCATCAACTGTTGGAACAGCTTGCGGTTGGCCATAAGCTACCCCATCACGGTAGAGTTGGAATTGAGCTTGAGGGCGAACTGAAGGATCTTTATCGCCTTTCCAAACTTTGCTTGCAACAAAACCAGTTGTCTTGAAGGTATTTGTAACGGTCACACTACCATTAGCATCAGAAGTGTAGGTTACTTCATAGCCATTTGGCGTTTCAGTTAATTCTTCAACAGTATAGACAGAAGCCTCAGTCTTACCATCTTGGTAGTATGGTAAGTTAGTCCAAGTCACTAAGCCGCCTTCTTTTGGCACGTCCTTAGCTTCACCATAGTTAGCACCGTCACGTTTGAGTTGGAACTTAACGGCAGGACGTTTGCTTGCGTCTTGATCGCCTGCCCATACCTTGGTTACTTTGAACTCGGTAGTACGGTAAGTATTGGTTACAGTTGCACTTGTAGCAGTTTGGTTGCTATAGGCAACGTCATAGCCAGTACCTTCTACACCTGTTTCTTCAACAGTGTAGACTGATGGATCAGTCTTACCATCTTGGTAGTATGGTAAGTTAGACCAAGTTACTTCACCGCCTGCTTGTGGTACGTCTTTGGCATCACCATAGTTAACACCATCACGTTTGAGTTGGAACTTAACAGCCGGACGCTTGGTTGCATCTTGGTCGCCAGCCCATACTTTGGTCGCTTTAAATTCAGTGTTACGGTAGGTGTTAGTTACAGTTGCACTTGTAGCGGTCTGATCACTATAAGCTATTTCATAGCCAGTACCTTCTACACCTGTTTCTTCTACAGTGTAGACAGAAGGCACATTCTTACCATCTTGGTAGTATGGTAAGTTAGACCAAGTTACTTCACCGCCTGCTTGTGGTACGTCTTTGGCATCGCCATAGTTAGCACCATCACGTTTAAGTTGGAACTTAACAGCTGGACGCTTAGTAGCGTCTTGGTCGCCAGCCCATACTTTGGTCGCTTTGAATTCAGTGCTGCGGTAAGTGTTGGTTACAGTTGCACTTGTAGCAGTTTGGTCGCTATAAGCAACGTCATAGCCTGTGCCTTCTACGCCTGTTTCTTCTACAGTGTAGACAGATGGATCAGTCTTACCATCTTGGTAGTATGGCAAATTAGACCAAGTTACTTTCCCACCCGCTTGTGGAACGTCTTTGGCATCGCCATAGTTAGCACCATCACGCTTAAGTTGGAACTTAGCTGCTGGGCGCTTAGTAGCGTCTTGGTCGCCAGCCCATACCTTAGTAGCCTTAAACTCTGTAGAACGTTTTTTGTTCTCAATTGTACGGATTACACCCAATTCAGTAACGGTTACTTCTGTGACGTCATTGGATAACTCATAGCCAGCTGGAGCTGTCTCTTCTTGAATCTTGAAAGTCCCTTTAGCAGCTAAAGTATCTTTGATTTTATCAGAAATGGTTGAACCATCCGTGCCAGTAGGCGCTAAGCGGAATTCATTCCCATCTGGGTCAGTTACTTTAAAGACAGCGCCTGCTAAAGGCTTCTTAGTTTCAGCATCTACCTTATTAATCACAATACGGTAGGCAACATTCAATTGAATAGCCCCGCCTTCCGTCAAACTGCTACGACGACGAACTTCCTCTTTCGTGCTATTGTTTACTGCGTTATTAGGGAGGGGTTTATCATCACCTTGAACAGAAACCACGTTCCCAACGGTACTCCCATCCCCAGGAGCGGTTGTTTTATAGTCCAAAATGAAAGGTTTACCAGATGGGTTGAAGATAGTCATTTTGAACTTAGTGTAGTTGTCACTGAAGCTAATAGAGTAGTCACTACCTTCTTCTAATTCATAACCATCATCTAAACCCCAGTTCTGATTAATCTTTTTACCCGACAAGAGACGGAAGCTTTCAGGGATAAACTGCATGTCCCCACTACCCTGGGAAATTTCATCATAAACAACATATTTATTATATTTGCCTAGGCTTGCGTTAAGACGAACACGCCAAGGGTGAACATAATTACCTGTAGTGCCCAGAGCAGCAGATTCCCCAAGGGTCTTCAATCATAACCCCCATAACTTGTTAAAGTTCTCACCGCTTAGGTAAGGGCCGTTGTCAGTGACTGGGCCACGCGGATTTTACTTTTAACATGATATCTACGCCTGCAGCGACACCTTTTTCTTTAAGGCGAATAGTAACTGGAGTTGTAATTGTATCAGATTTAAACTGCACAAAGAAACTTCCCCGTACACCATAAGCACTATCAGCTTTTTTTGCTTCAAGGTATTTTTCTAAGTTTTGAATGCTAATATGAACTGAACCACCTTGACCATGGCCGTTAGAAGTAACTTCCGCTACCCCAACGGCAATGCCGGTTGGACCATCTATCAAGTCAAAACTCCCTGCTTGAACTGTTAGAGGTGCTGGAATTTCATACTCAAAATAATCCCCATTGTTCAAGTTATAATCATAGTCTGATAGGTCAAATTGCATTTCAAAACCGAAAAGCGATCCTTCTCTTAAGACGTAGTTACCGTCTTCATCCTTAGTTGCTTCACGAGCATTGTTATAGTCCCAAACAATGGCACTTTTAACTGCATTGTGTAAGGCTTTAGGTGTGCCGTTGATATTAGTATTAAGCGCTTGTGCTTGGGGGAAGGTTGCTTCCTCTTCAGATTCTGATGAAGCATTTTCATTTGCATCATCATTTGACGACGAATTTACAGACGAAGAGACAAGCTCCTCGACATCGGATGCGCTACTGACATCCTGAGCAAAAGCCTCTAACGGGCCTGATAAAACACTGAAGACGAGCATTAAGATGGCAAATAGTTTTGCCCATTTAACATTCTCCTTCATATATCTTCCTCCTCTTGATTAAGTCATCCTCACGGCAACAGAACACTCTATGACAACGGCCCTTGTGGGGCAAAGCCCTACTTCAATCAGAATGAGTAGCCAAATCCTTAATCGCTATTCGTTCGACTAGTTAAGTCTAGGTTTCTTATACTTGATAATTAACCTATAGTCCTATTCTTAATAAATTACTTTCTTATAGAAACTTCCAATCTATCTTATCTTGCATCCTTACCTATCACTTACACTTGATATTTGTCATTTCACCAACCTCCTGTAATCGTAAAAAAATGAGTGATAGAACACGACTGAGATATTAATACATCAAGACATTGAGACAGCCTTATGACAATTGCACTAGAAATACTATTTCATTTATATAACCAGTCACTGATATTATAACAAATAGGTTACGTTCTGTAAATCTAAAAAAACGTTAATTAATACCACATATTGTTTCTAATATTCGTATCACCATCTATATATAGAGATTAAGTCACCCGAATACACATATCTATAGATGTATAGTTATATAATCAACACAAAAATACGAACATTGCGGTTATATAGAAAAGTTATTAATATTAACTTGTCATATAAATTGACATTTAAAAGCTGATTCAAAGTTGTCTAGGGCTTTATAGCCTATTATGAACTAGATGCATCAAAATATAAATTTTCAAATATTTTTGCAAGCGCACCCAGTCTTATAGTTAAAATTTTTCATACAAATATGTTGGTTTGATTGAGATCTTAAAAGTACAAAAAGTAGTTAACACTTAGATTAACTACTTTTCTATGCAAACGTTTTTTGATATTAAATTCTAATTATCTCCGCAATCTAGCTGAGCAGCCTCAAGACTCATTGATTTAGCTTGTTGATAGCCACTTTCATAGGCTAAGCCCTCTTCAGTGACATGAGGTTGCTTAAAGACAATATGCCCCTGAACCTGAGCGCGGAAAGCCTCTCTTACTTCTTCAGGAACTTGAATTACCAAGGAATAGCCAGCTTCTTCCGCTACCATAACTTGACGCTGACGCTCATATTTTGCTGCTAAGCCATCCATAAAACCTTGATAATAGGCTCGACGTTGGCTTTGCTTCTGGGAGGAGGTCAAATCTTGGCTAAGAAATTTAAGGTGTTGTCCAGCATGATACTTCATGGCCTTAGTCGCTAGTTGAAAGACATGATAGGCTAAATCCACGTCTGACTGATATCCCATATAGACGATCTTGCGCTGAGTTTTTGATTGATGAGGCAAGCGCGTGCTCTGCACATAGAGCATAATGCGAAAATTATCTGCAATAGTTCGTGCCAATAGCTTCTCCCACCAAAAGAGGGTTTTGTAGACAGATAAGGAACGTGTGACAATGACATCTAGACTAGTGGCCGCATCTAGCTCATGCTGAGATATTTTATGCTTAAGCATGAGTTTTTGTGCCATCAAGAGAGCTGTCTGGCTCTCCTCATCCTGGTTACCGTCCTCTGCTAGCTCAAGCAAATTACGGATTTTGTCCAAGATTTTATCATTTGGATTCATGAATACCCGACCTTTCTGTGGAAACCTTGGTCATAAATTCAAGCTAACTGACTTAAAACTTGCTCAAAATGACCTGGCAGTGGCGCCTTAAATTCTAACCACTCACCTGTTCTAGGATGTTGTAATTTAAGTGCATAGGCATGGAGTAGTTGGCCAGACATATCATGGACGAGTGACCCTTTGACATGGTCCAGCCCCTTGCGATATACTGGGTCACCAACTAGTGGATGTCCAATAAACTCTAGGTGGACACGAATCTGGTGAGTCCGACCGGTCTCTAGCTCCAAGTCTAATAAAGTAGCATTCTCATAACTTTCTAAGACTTGAAAACGAGTTAAAGCATATTTCCCGTCTTTAGCAACCGTCCAACGCAAGCGATTTGCTGGATCTCGTTGCAGTGGGGCTTCAATAGTACCTTGCGGAGCTTTGACGTGGCCATGCACGAGTGCCCTATATGAGCGACGCATATCATGATTGACTAGTTGGTCTGCTAGGGCTTGGTGAGCGGCATTATGTTTAGCTACTACTAAGAGGCCAGAAGTGTCCTTATCAATCCGATGTACGATACCAGGGCGGTATAAATCCGAGCCGCTGGACAGATTTCCGTTCAAGTAATGAAGTAAGCCATTGACCAGAGTTCCCTGTAGATGGCCTTTCGAAGGATGCACGACTAATCCTGCTGGTTTATTAATGACCAGGATATCCTCGTCTTCATATACAATATTTAGATCCATTGCCTCAGGTTCTGGTAGGGTGTCTTCTTCTACTATAAGGCTTCGACGCTCAACCAGGAGGCATTCATCTCCCTTTAGTTTAAAGTTGGCTTTTTGATGGTGCCCATCTACCCCTAACAAGGCCGTCTTTGATAATCTTTTGAATAGTTGAGCGGCTTTCGCCAGGCATTAAGTCGGTTAAAATCTTATCCAGACGTCCCGATTGCCCTTTTAATTGAAATTCCTCTGCTGTCATAAGCAACTCCTTCTTTGCGACATTCTTTAAAATAAACTCAAATCTTGCTCTTTTGCGAGTACAAGTAAAATGATAACACCAATCGTCAAGGCTGAATCCGCTAGATTGAAAATTGGGAAGCTGATAAAATCCGTTTGTAGCATATCAACAACATAGCCATTGACAAGACGATCAATCAGATTGCCTAATGCACCGCCTACTAGACATCCATAGGCAAAATTGACCCAGGAAGAGCTAGCTTGTTTTTTATAAATTTTATAGCTGAAAAAAGTAACTGCTAAGACTGTAATAGCAATAAAGAGACCTTGAGCTCCGGGTAAGATGCCCCAAGATGCCCCCTATTTTGTACGTGGGTTAAACTGAAAAATCCAGGAATAAGCTTAATTTGGGATCCTACCGCAAGGTTTGAAACAACCCAAAACTTCAGACCCTGGTCGGCAATTATAAGGCCAACTATCGTAACCAATGCGACTAACATGTCGTTCTCCTTGTTAAATGCGTTTTTCTTTTTTTGGTATAATAAAGATGTATAAGTTCTATTATACCTCAAAATGGTGAAGAAAACACCTAGGTGGCACCTAAAAACTAAAGTAAAGGAGTCTTTATGAAGCGATTCAAATATCTATTGATTTTGCTCTGTAGTTGCCTTTTTCTTGTGGCTTGCGACAATTCCTTAACTCGCGTAGATCGCGCTGTAGGCCTAATTCAAGAGGATACTACTGCCATTCTCAATGATTTAACCGAAATTCAAACACAAGAAAAGAATTTACAAGCAGCTTTTTGAAACAGACTTAGGCCAAAATGATTTGGCGCTTTTCAACAAAAATGATAGCCAAGTTGAGAAAAACATTCAAGAACGAAAATCAAGAATTGATGATATCAATAAAAAGCGGACTCACCTTCAAGAGATGCTCAAGGAACTTAGTCAGGGAACTGATAATAAGAATCTTCCCACTGACAAATTCCAAGATATCAGCACTGCCATTAATCAATTAGACCAGGATTTAGCTACTTATGTAACGGACTATGCGACGAATTTGGCCCTGGAATCTCAATCATTCAAATCCATTGCTAATCCAGAATCTAACTACCAGTCTTTCTTTGATGTCTTAAAAAACGTTAACACACTCTCTACAACAAATCTCATGAATCTAGACAAGGTTCTGCCCCATTTTGAGAAATTAAATGCTAATCTAGTCAATCTTAAAGTTGAACTAGTAAAATTGAAAGAACAGAAAAAATAGCTTCAGGAGGTAATGCATGAAATCAGTCAAACCAGGCGCTATCTTGCTGCTCTTGATGCTCATTCTGACCGCATGTCAGAAGCAAGAACCCGCCCAACCGACCTATCAGACTCTCCCTCAGGTACAGGCTAAGTACACTGCAGATGAGATAGCCGACTTCAATAATCGTCGGAGTCAAGGCAAAACCAACCGTTATGAGGGAATTAAGATTGAAGATGGTCGTATTCTCGTGACTCCAACCAATTTACCTAAGGCTTTATTCTACGATAGTGGGATAAATATTGCTTATCCTAAAAATGGCGTAAAAGGCATCTATCTTTCACCTGAGATTATCGCCGACCAGACCAAGTTCCAGAATGTCATTGCTATGATGAAACGAAACGGCCTTAATGCTGCTGTTATCGACTTCAAGGATGACTATGGTCAAATTGTCACCCAAATCGAAACCGATAATGCCATGGTTAAAGAAAACATAGTTCAAGTGGCCGATTTAAAATCCGCTCTCAAGACCTTAGAAGCTAACCAGATTTATCCAATTGCCCGTATTGTTACCTTCAAGGATAACATGATGTCGGATAAACACCCAGAACTCTCCTTCCACTCACGTGAGACAGGAAGTATCTGGTCGGATGGCAATGGCTCTCAGTTTATTAACCCCTACCTAGAAGAAGTATGGAAATACAATATCGAAGTTTCTATTGCGGCCGCTAAGATGGGCTTCAAGGAAATTCAGTATGACTATGTCCGCTTCCCAGAAGGATTTGAGACCTTTGCTGAAGACTTACGCTTCGACAAAGGCAACTACAGCAACTATGTTTCTGCCAGTGGCAATAAGATTGAAGGTGAAGACCGCGTTGCGGCTATTACTGACTTCTTGAAACTCGCCAAAGAACAACTTGCGCCATATGGTGTTAAAGTTGGAGCCGACGTCTTCGGTATTACGGCCGTTACTAGTGGTCAAACCGAAACAACCGGGATTGGTCAAGACTTCGCTAAAATGGCCGAGCAATTAGATGTTATCTCAAGTATGATCTACCCTTCTCACTGGGGGACAGCTTTCTTCGGTATTGAGCTACCTGACTTACACCCTTATGAATTAGTCGATGAGTATATGTTCTCGGAAGAACAGGTGCTTAAAAACGTCCAAAATAAGGTAATCAGTCGCCCTTGGATTCAAGACTTTACCGACTCAAGCAAACCAGTAGGCACCTACCAAGAATACGGCACCTTACAGGTTCAGGCACAAATTAATGCCCTAGCCAAGCACAATATTCACGAGTTCTTACTCTGGAATGCTAACGGTGATTATTCTGAAGGCATTGATGTCAGTGGTAACAACACCAATAACCCAACCACCAATCAAGGTTCTAACCATCAGATGCAGAATACACAACAGAATCAAAATAACGGCAATCACTAGATAGCAGAAAATCCCCGTCACTGATTAATTCAGTGACGGGGATTTTCTATTCTTGCTTAAGGTAAGAGCTTAACTTGAGCTGGTTCAGACGATACTTGCTGATAAATCGGGTTAGCTTGCCAATGATAGTGAGTGTTAGGTTCCATGAAATCTGCGCCATATAGTAAGGAAAGATAGCGATGGCAATCTTGCGGTACCATTACTTTATGTTCTTCAATATTGGCCCAAACAATCTCCATTAGTGGTAATTGATAACGATAAGACATCAAGCGAGTTGGCTGGCCGATGGCATTAATCTTGAAGTCAATAGTGACACTCGAAAATTGAGTCTCTGTAACCTCATAGAAGATAAAGTCAATGTTAAGCCCATTAAAATCATAGGCACGTTCTACGACTTTCCCCTCATAGGTAAAGTCCTTGCGTTTGCGGAATCCATTAGCTAAGAGATGACCTTCATAGACATCAAAGGCCTCTAAGTCACTGACTTTGAGAGCAAAGTCCATATCAATATCATGCTCAATGCGCCCACCTTCACGGTAGTAACCTAGCAGACTACCAAAATCCAACCATAAATCAAATTTCAAGTGGTCTTGATCATAGACAATCTCTAAAATCCGGTCGAAGTTAGCCCTTAATAGAGCTTGTCGCCCTTCATCTAACTCTTTGTTAGCCTTCTGATTTAACTGCTTAATAATCGGCAATTTTTTAATGCTATCCTTGTGTTTACCTAAGAGGCTGGCCAAACTCCGTTTAGCCCATTGCATAAGTGACATTTAGGCTTCCTCCCTGTAAGCAGTAAATGGCGCGTGTTGAACACGGTCTTCTTCTGCAGGCAATTGCATATAATCTGCTCCATAGATAGCCGTCAGAACTTGATCGTAATCTGACAGAATTTGATAGCGACGATCTTCAAATACAGCCTCTTGAACTTGTTCATGTGCCGTCTTAACAAAACTAGTATCGCGACGTTTCTTCTCCATCAAGTAATCAAGGCGATTAGAGTCGCTCCCCTTCTGTGCTAATTGGTCCATTTTTTGGTTCCAAATACGAGGTGGCAAGAGACGGAAGAAGAAATTCACGGCATAGCGAATAAGGTTACCTAAGCCGCCCTCTTCGTTACGAATGCCATTCCAAGAATAGGCCGAAAGTTGCCGCAACTGATCTAGGCGGTCCATTTTTGTTGATCACCCTTAGCATGGTCAAAGGGAAAGACATCCACACAAATGCCTAATTTACTTGGCCATGCTAAAGTGTTATTTTCATAAAAAGTACGCTTATCGACCACCCGATAAAATGGAAAAGGATAATGCCAAGCATCTTGGAAGCCCGTCACCTGGTAAACTGGATGGCGGTCTGCCTTGATGGCTTGATAGAGACGTTCATACTCAGAACGAACCAAGGCAATATCCATATCATCATCCCATGGAATGAAGCCTTGATGGCGAACAGCCCCAAGTAAAGTTCCATAAGCTAAGCTATATTGGATTTGCTCACGTTGACAAATGGCATGGATATAGTCCATGATTTCAAGTTCAACTTGGCGAACTTCTTGATCATTCAACTGACGATAACCGGCATAATCCTTCGCTATAACAGCTTCGTAATAGCCCAAGATAGCGAATAAAATGACCCCTAAGAAGGAAATTCCGTATAAGGTCGAACTCAAGAACAAGTTGGAAGTAAAGATAGCTGCCATCATAGCTAGAATCATATCTAAATCCTGGCGGCTAACGCCTTTCTTGTTGAGGGCCCACCATTTGACCAAGAGCCGCTTGGTAGACGCCAAGATAAAGAAGCCTAAAGTGATAAAACCTAAGATACCATTGTAGAATAGGACTTCAATATAACCGTTATGAGTGAGATAGTGTTGCTTAACCACATAACTATTGGCATCATATGACTTGGCTACACTGTGCCAGTTACCTGAAGAAACCTAAGATTGGACGGTAAGGAACTAGAGCCAAGGTTGACTTCCAAATATCAAAACGGTTGTTAGAGATATTGGTTTCCTCAGTATCTGACCGTTTTAAAGTCCCTTCACCAGTGGTAACCTTTTGATTACCTGTCACGCTGGCTTCATCGTTGAGGATGTGGATACCACCTGATTGTTTTAGGTAAAACTCCCCTACTGTGTCAACACTGTAGACCCCGACCCCAATAGCTGCAAAGACCACACAGATAGTTAAGAAACGCTTCTTCAATTGCCAGCCAGAAATGTTGACCATGCTGTAGATTAGGGTAGCAGCAAGCAAGCATAATAAGGCTGTTCTAGAACCTGATAAGACTATGTAAACGAAGTTAATAACAATAGACGAGACGATTGCCAATTTCATCCAAGTCACCTGACTCTTACGCCATTGACTTAAAAGGAAGAGGACCACCAATAGCGATATAATGGCCAAGTAGTTAGGGCTAGCCAAAATCCCAAATAAACGGGACTCAATAAAACCTTGACGAATAATTAAACCTTTATAGTCGCTGACGTGGTAGCCAATCAAGGCAACGAATTGGCCAATGGAAATCAAATCACCGATAGTATTGACGATGACAACTAACCAGAACATGTTACTCAGCAAACGCTTAGCTTGTCCTTGACCCAAATTAATAAAGATTGGGTAAATGGCAAAGAAGTAAAGGAAGAATATGACCATATTCTTGAAGTTTGCCATATAACCAAAGTTAACCACCAAGAGACTTGTTACAATATTCAAGAGGAAGAAAGCAACTAGCCAAGGTAGTAAACTGAGTTTGAGATGAACCTTCTTGGATAATAAGTTATAGAGCCCTAATAAGCACCCATTAAGGTGATGGTACCATATACTAAAGGATGGGCACTGAGAAATTGTAAGGGAACAATAAGCCCCGCCATGCAATACATAATCAACGCTAATAAAAAGCAAGTATTGATTTGGTAGTAATGTTTCTCAATCCAATCAAATCGTATCATTTATCCATGCAACTCCTTTTTGTATTTCTTACTAATGATTTGCTTATAGAGAGCAGGACTAATCTGTAAAGCAAGCATACTAAGTTTACGCCCCTTGGTGAAAAGCGGATCACGCATAATCTGCCAAAAGTGGTCTGTTAGATAAGACCGTAGGCGTTTTTTTAAGACTGTCATCTTGATAGTCTGAATCTAGCAACAAACGATCATAGACATAGAAATGCGCCCAATAGAGCCGTGTCATAGCTACTGGCAACAAATCTGGGTAGTCCCGTTTAATAATTTCATAGTTTTGTTGATAAGCCTCAATCACATTGAGGTACTTGAGTGAGAATTTCTGGGTGGTAATACTATTTGGACGGTGCATATAGTAATAGAGTTTAGCATCCGTCGCCACCACTCGCTGACACTTGGCTAGCAAGCGAATCATGATAAAGGCATCTTCAGCAATCTTCCCTAACTCAAAATTCAAGTCATCGAAGAGTGAACGCTTATAGAGTTTAGTTGGTGCCATGACCGTAAAGCCTTTAGCCGCCATCACATGGCCGATGGCCTCTTTGGCTGTAAAGATCCAAGTCTGTGCTTCTACTTCTGGTCCGCTCGGAATCTGGTCATCATAAATATCATAGTGAGAGCACATGGCCAAGTCTGCTTGGGCAGAGACCATCTCTTGATAAAGAGTCTTCATCATATCCAAAGAAATAACATCATCACTATCAATAAAGGCAATGTACTGCCCTTTTGCTTGAGCAATGCCCGTATTTCTTGCAGCCGATAAACCACCATTAGCCTGCGAAATCAAGCGAATACGTTGATCTTCTTGCTCTAAACGCTGACAGATTTCTAAACTCTTATCAGTAGAGCCATCATTGACTAGCAAGATTTCAAGGTTAGTATGACTTTGCTTGCGGATACTTGTCACGCATCGCTCCAGATATGATTCCACATTGTAGACAGGAACTACAACCGTAATTAAGTCTGACATGGTCTATCCCCTTCTTCTTAATTTATTGCCAACTGCTTCTACCATACCGGTCAGCACAGGATCTTTAAGTAACCAGAGGGCCGCGAGGTAGTATATACCACATAGGGTCATTAAAATGGCAAGATTCACTAAGACAGCTAAGTTTAAATGCGTCATTCGCACTGGAGATAGTGCGTTAACCACTATGCTGATTGGGATAAACCCTGCAGCAATCAGCCCATAGCGTAAGAAACTGCCAATCACAGGTTTTAACTTAATTAAGCCATGGCGTTTGATAAAGTAGATTTCGAGGGCAATTAGGACTCCTTCTGACAACCAAGTGGTTAAGATATAGATTTCTGGAGATGAGAAATGCATATTAAGGAGTAGGAACTTGAAAGCTAGGTTGAGTAAGCCACAGGCGAAATAATAAAGGGTCAAACTCCGTTCATAGCCATGAATGAAGATAATCTGATTAGCGAAAAGGGTCTCAATAGACCAAGTAATACTCCGAATCCCAAAGATGGCTGTTACAGTCGCGGCTCCCATATAGGCTCCCCCACCATAAAGCAAGACAGCATAATTGCCTGTTATGAAGAGCCCTAAACTAATTGGCGCAATCAAGAAGGCAAAGAGACGTGCCCCTTTGTAGACTAGGTTGTCATAGGCTTCGCGGTTATTCTGGCCAAGATAGTATCCCAAACGTGGAATACTCACCGAAATCGGACTACTAATTAGAGTCGCAATCATAGTTGAAATTTTTTGGCCTTGGCTATAAAGGCTGACGGCATCCTCTGAATCTGTATAGGATAGGAAGAGCTTATCCAAAGCCGTATAAAGGGTCACTGCACTGGACATAAGTAGCAAACTAATCAAAGGCAGAATCATGGACAGCATATCTTTAACCTTGACCTTGACTAGCTTGACTTGACGCTTAATCCAGACAAAACCGAAGAGATAGTTGAGAATTTGAGCGCCAGACATGACCATTGCATAAATGATAATATCCTCGGCCGTTTTAACAAAGCCAAAGAGCGCCACAATCATAATAATGCGCAAGATGATGGTCTTAATTAAGATAAAGCGATAATTCTCGAAGGCCTCCACCATCCACTCAATATAGAGGAAGCTAGATAGAATCTGACTTCCCAAAACTAAGTAAATTGCCAACTGACTCTTCTGGTGAACAGTCGCATAGACATAGCCCACATAGAATAGCGTCGTTAGGATGGATGAAATAACCGTAATGTAGAACAGGCTCGAGAAGAAGTAATTGACCTGATCTCGGTCATGCTTAACCTTACTTATTTGCCGGACACCAAAATAATAAAACCCCTAAAGAGGCAAATGGTAAGAAAATGTTCATCAGCGTGTCGCCAGCATTAAAGTAGTTATATTCTACCGAGTTTTGAAAGACCCGGTTAATATAGGTTCCTGTGAGGACAGGCACCACCACGTTCGCAAATCGCACTAAGAAATTCGCGAGGGCATTGGTTTTGATGTTTTTCATGGAACCTCCCATAGCTATTTTGCTAATTGAAATTTGTCTCCACCTATTTTACCACGAAAAGGCGAATTATTCACCTGATTTCCAAATTCTTAATCTTTTTGAGGGCTTAGCCAATAGTCTAGCATGTCAGTAATTTGTTAGCTATTCATCACCAATTAAGCGACGAAAAAGCTTAAACTAAGTACTTGACCAGTCTAATTGCGTAATCTGATCCAAATAGACTTACTCTTGAGACGAATACCGACATATTCTTGATAGATAGCATCCATGAGCACTCGCAGGTCCTTAAGAGTCTGATCACTTAAGTTAATGTTTTGGATTTGTTTTAAATCCACTTGGGACAGACGTCGGGCTAGGTGCACTGCTCGACTAGAAACTGGTAGGCAATGAATATCCAAAGAGGCATGACGGTCACACAAGACGGATTGACGCTTGAGACTAAATCTTAAGGGGCGATCACTGACCTGGCAAGCTGCACAAGAAGCCCATTGAATATGAATGCCAAAGACTGGCAAGAGATGAATTTCTAGATAAGCCACAATGACTTGAGGAGCTAAGCCTTGGTTTAAGGCCTCAAGCACCTGTAATAGAAGCTGATAGAGCTTAGGGTTAGCTTGATTGTCCTCTAGAGATGCATCTAGGAGTTGTAAGACATAGATGCCATAGGCCTGAAGCAAAATATCAGCCTGCAATCTTTGGAAAAGTTGGATTGACTGGCTTTCCTTTAAAAAAGAGAGTCCGTCGTCTTGAATGTCACCAATATAGGCATGATGGGTCATAGGAAGGCAGGCGCTTGTCAGCCGATGATGGCCCCGATAAAGACCGCGCACAAAGAACATCTTAGTCCCAAATTCTTGGGTAAAAATCTTGACCAAGCCATCATGTTCGCGGTGAGGACGCTTGAAGAGGACAATGCCCTCAAATCGTTCATTCATGCCCCCTGCTCCCTTCTATCACCATCTCTTAGTAGTTATCTGGACGATAGCCAAAGTCACTGAGATTGGTTTGACGATCGCGCCAATTCTTCTGAACCTTGACCCACAAATCTAAATAAACCTTGTCATCCAGCAATTGCTCAATATCACGCCGAGCCAATTGGCCGATTTTTCTTAATCATTTGACCTCCAGCCCCAATGATAATCCCCTTTTGGCTCTTACGTTCTACAATAATGGAAGCTTGAACTTCAATCTTGCCATTCTCATTGCGTTGCATACTATGCACTTGAACGGCAACGGAATGGGGAATCTCTTCCTGCGTCAGGAGTAAGATTTTTTCACGGATAAATTCGGCCACTACAAAATATTCGGGATGGTCCATAATTTGACTATCTGGATAGTACTTTGGTCCTTCCGGTAGAGCTTCTTGCAACTTAGCCACCAATTCCGGCACATTGTTACCTTGCGTAGCCGAAATCGGAAAGACTTGGTCAAAACTTCTGACTTCTTGGTAGCCTTCAATAATAGGCAAAAGATCATCTGGTTTAACTAAGTCAATCTTATTAATGACTAAGAAGACAGGCACCTTAACATTCTGGATACGCTCCATAATCAATCGATCGCCGGGCCCCATCTTTTCTGCAGCATTGACCACAAATAAGACGGCATCTACCCCTTTGAGGGCGCTATAAGCCGTATTAACCATGAGTCACCCAAGGCATGTTTAGGCTTATGAATACCCGGTGTATCAATAAAAACAATTTGGGCTTGGTCATTGGTCAAGACCCCTTGGATTCGATTTCGTGTGGTCTGTGCCTTATCAGACATAATGGCAATCTTCTGCCCCACAAAACGATTCAGCAAGGTTGATTTACCCACATTAGGACGACCAATAATGGCTACGAAACCAGATTTAAATGCTTCTTTACTCACGTTTCACGCTCTCTTTCTCTAAGACTTAAGCAAGACCTAACAGAATGGCTAGCACATGCCAGACTTTAGGGCCTAGGACCAGGAATCCCACTCCTACTGCCACCAAAGCCGCCACAACAACTGCAGCTGCTGCTACATCCTTTGCAACCTTGGCCAAGGGATGTAATTGTTCTCCAACTACCAAGTCAACTGTGGCCTCCACGGCGCTATTGACCAGTTCCATGCACCAAACCAATCCTGTCACAAGCAGCAAGAGACTTGCCTCAATGGCATTGACGCCTAGCAAGCCCACTATGATTAAAACCAAGACGGTTACCCCCGCGTGAACCTTGAGGTTACGCTCATTAGCTAAGGCATAGCCCAAACCGGACAATGAAGCCCGGAAGGAAGCCAAGATACTTGGATTGGCATGATGCTTGTAGGGCTGTTTATCGCGTGAGACCATAAGTAGTCAACACCTCTTCTTGGATTCTAAACATTTCCTGCGCTTCTTCTTCTGTCTGGTGGTCATAACCATTGAGATGAAGGAAGCCATGAACTGCTAGAAAAGCCAGTTCACGGTCTAGACTGTGACCATAGTCCTGAGCCTGTTCTTGGGCACGAGGGTAGGAAATGATGATATCTCCCAAGTGTTGAGGTATAGCTTCTTCATCCTCAAACTCTGTCTCCTCTAAATCTTCTGTCTCTTCCGCTTCATCAGTAAGGTCTAAATGAGCAAAGTCTACATCATACTCACTGGATACTTCAGTCAATGCAAAGCTCAAAACATCCGTCGGTTTGTCCAAACCACGGTAGTCTCGATTAAGCACTTGGATTTCTTCATTAGACACGATGGAAAGATCTAATTCAATTCCCTCAGGCAAGTTCAGATACTTTGCAGCTGCTTCAATGACTTCATGAAGCAATTTTTCTTGACCAGATGCCAGATATGCTTGGTCATCAATAATATCAACTAACATAAATGTCCTTTCTAATCCTAAATGGCCTACTTAGGATATTCTATACGGGTGTGATACATACTTGCGACTCCACGAATTAGAGAGGCTTTGTACGATTTTTAATTCATTAACGGTTAAGTCACAGTCAGAAAACTGATCATCCGCCACTTTTACCTTGGATAATACCGCCTACAAGTCCTTCTATGCTTGCTTGACTATACTCCTTAAGGGTACGGCTAGCAGCCTCAACCGAATCAGCAATCATGATGACAGCCGCCTCCTTGGTCCGTGGCTTAGGTCCTGGATAACGGAAATCCGCCTGATCTACGGGATGCCCTTCCTGTTGGGCCTGATAGTAGAAGTATTTTACCAGTGTAGTCCCATGGTGTTGCCAACAAATATCCTGAATGGAAGTAGGCAAAATCATGAGCCTCCATAATTTTTACGCCAGCGGTCACGTGACCTGTGATAATCTGGGCACTTTCAATTGGCTTAATCATTTTATGTGGATTTTCAACGCCTGCAGGCAAATTCTCAACGAAAAAAAGTGGATGCAGTGTCTTCCCAACATCATGGTAATAGCTAGCGACCCGCGTTAGCAGGGAATCTCCGCCAATGGCTTCAACCGCATTGGCACTAAGGTTAGCTACCATCATGCTGTGGTGGTAGGTACCTGGTGCCTTCTCAATCAAGTCCTTAAGCAAAGGATGATTAAGGTTGGCTAGTTGCTGTAGGCTTAATTCTGCGCTTGGGTTAAAGATGCGCTCCCAGTAAGGAGACAAGGACAAGTAAAAATGACCGTCATCAGGATATTAGCCAGCATTAGCCCTGCCATACGTCGACCTTGGAAGGTTGTTAAATCCATGTTAAAGCCCAGTAATAGAGGCAGAATGGTCAATAACTGTAGACCAATATAAGCAGGAACAAAACGTCGTTTACGCCCTAACCAAACCTTGGCATTTACCAAAATCATACCGATTAAACCAGTAAAACAATAAAAGACCAGAGGCATGAGACTTTCCAAAATATTAAAGACATCACTCAAGACGAAAAGTGCCATCACATTGAAAGATACCAAGCCAATTAAGCCATCTCGCATACTTGTTTTGGGTACTACAAGCAGTGGCCACAAACTAATTGGTAACAAGAGCGTTGCCCAGGCAAAGCCCCTACTTGAAGTACTTCGAGAGCCTTCAAGACGGCGAACAGCCCCCCAAAGGCTAGCGCATAGATGGTCATAGCCATTTGACGCTTGGCACTTGGTGCTTGCTTGAAACGGAAGCCTTCGGTATTCAATCCTAAGAGCAAGAGGAAATGCGCAATAATCAAGGCGTAAAAGATATAAGCATTATAGCGCCCTACACTAGCATCTAAGTAACCAAAAAGCTTGAGTTGACGCAAGACAGTCGAGTCAATGACATGCCCCTCTTGGACAATAATTTGACCTTGAAGAATATAAGCTGGTTGAACGGCAGCCGCCGCTTCTTCTTTCAAGCGGTTAGTTTCTTCTTGGTTATAAACCAGGGTTGGTACAATAAATGGTTGAATGAAGTCTACCAGGGCCGACTGATACTGACTATATTGCCCTGCTTCCCGAAGGCTAGCCCGTAGCTTGCTTAGGTTAGCCGCAGTATTAGCAGGCTCAATTTCCTGACTTAAGGTTTGACTCAGCAAATCAACCATATAAGTCGACATAGTTTCAAACTGCTTATCATCGAGTGATAGCCAAAGATTACGGGCATTATCTGGTAAGGATTCATTCAAACTCATGAGGGCAACTGACCCTTGTTTTAAACTTTGATTATAGAGCAAGAGTCGCTCTGCCTCCGTTAATTGAGTCCAATAGAGGCGTTGACTGTTACTAGTAAAGGATGCCTTAAGGGTCTCAAGGTCATTATCAGACCAGCCTTGAGCGCGGGCAGCCGACTCAAGGTCGCTGGCACGATAATCCTTCTGCCTTACGCCTTTGACAAATGAAAAATACTGATTCAACAAATCAACCTGTTGGTTTTTAACTTCGGGTGAGTAAAGTCGAACATCGGAAACACGACTGCGTGCATGCTGGCGTAATTCTTCTGTTCGTTCAGTATCTTCTACTGTCTTAGGAGCCCGAACGGTAATATCAGCTACTCGGTTAAGGGCAAAATTATAAGTTCTAGGTTGGACACTGGAATAGCCTAAAAGCAAAAGCCAAATAGCCAGAATCAGGCCAACCATTATTTGGTAGCTCAGACCCATCTTGGCTTGAAGCCGCTCTAATCGACGATTCATGGCTATCACCTACACTTCGCCCATGTTCTCATCGGGCAACTTGCGACTGAATGCCTTGATAATATCTGCCACTACAGGGTGACGCACCACATCAAAGGCATCAAAGGTCACAAATTGGATGCGGTCAATGCCCTTAAGCTTACTTTGGGCATCAACCAAACCTGATTTTACCCCTTTTGGCAAGTCGATTTGCGTTCTATCCCCATTAATAATCATCTTAGAGCCAAAACCTAAACGCGTTAAGAACATTTTCATCTGGGCAATGGTGGTATTTTGAGCCTCATCTAAGATAACAAAGGCATCATCTAAAGTACGACCCCGCATATAAGCCAAAGGCGCAATTTCAATCACACCACGTTCCATCAGACGGTTAGTTTGTTCTGCCCCATAGATGGTGTAGAGCGCATCATAAACCGGACGCAAATAAGGGTCAACCTTTTCCTTGAGGTCACCAGGTAAGAAGCCCAGGCTCTCCCCTGCCTCTACTGCTGGCCGAGTCAAGATAATCTTCTTCACTCGGCCTTCCTTCAAGGCTTGAACCGCTAGCACCACGGCCAAGAAGGTCTTCCCTGTCCCCGCAGGCCCAATGCCGAAAACCACGTCCTGTTTGGCAATAGCGCGTGTATATTGTAGCTGACCAAAGTTCTTGACCCGAATAGCCCGACCATCTGCAGCTCGGCCAATGACTTCCTCATAGAGATTGAGGAAGTAATCCAAGGTATTGTTCTGGGCCATCTTAATCGCCGTCACAATATCCATGGTGTGCGGTGTAATATGGCGTTCTAGCAACTGCACTAATTGGTTAACGACTTCTAAAGTTAATTCAACAGCTGCTTGACGCCCCGTAATGGTTAATTGCTCACCACGCGTCGTGATAAGCACTTCAAAGTGTTCTTCAAGTAATTGTATATGGTGATCTTGATTGCCCAAAATGGCCAAAAGCCAATCCGGATTGGAAATAATTAATGTCTGACTATATGGGTGTTTTTCCGTCATAAGCAATCCCTCTTTTCTCCACGTCTCAGACGACGTCAGGCTAGATACTAGTGGACACACTAGGCTGATTCTATTATACCTTGTCTTGGACTAAAAGTCATGATTTGTGACATTTTTGCGCCTTAAAACAAAAACAGGAGCACAGCTCCTGTTAACTAAAACTTAGCCTAAGAGACGTTTAACAGTCTCATTAATGGCTTTACCTTCTGCTTGGCCCTTAAGGCTGCTAGCAGCTAATCCCATGACCTTGCCGAAGTCTGCCTTGCTAGTAGCTCCAACTTGCGCCATAATCTCACGAATCTTGGCCTCTAAAGCCTCAGGGCTTAGCTGTTCTGGCAAGTATTTTTGGACAATAACAATTTCGTCCTGGGTAGCAGACACCAAATCCTCGCGATCCGCTTTCTTAAATTCAGCCAGGGAATCACGACGTTGCTTGAGTTCCCGGGAAACAATGGTAATTTCTTGGTCTTGGCTTAAGGGCTCAGGCTGTTCTAGCGCCTCTTTCTGGAGAGCAGCTTTCAGCATGCGCAAGACCTTAAGGCTATCTTTGTCCTTGGCCTTCATGGCAGTTTTAATATCTTGATTAATCCGTTCTGTTAAAGTCATTAGACTTCCTCCTTATAGGCTACCAATTCGATTTCAATACCAGCATTGAGCGGAAGTTTCCCAACTTGAAAGGCTGATCGAGCTGGATAGTGGTCTTGGCTAAAGTATTGGCCATAGACCCCATTGACTGTTGCAAAGTCGGCAATGTCATTGAGGAAAACAGTCGTCTTAACCACATGGTCAAAGGTCATACCCTTTTCAGCTAATAAGGCTTTAAGGTTGGCAAATACTTGATGGGTTTGATCCCCGATAGTAGCTGGCATATTACCAGACACAGGATCGATTGGCAGTTGACCTGAGGCATAGAGCCAGCCCTTGACATAGCTAGCATGTGAATAAGGTCCTACTGCTTTGGGTAACTTATCTGAAATAATACGTTGGATAGACATAAGTAAACTCCTTTACTCTTGATTTAATCGCTTATTCAAAGCTGAAATGATGCGGTCTGCAGCCTCCGCCACAAAATCTGGATGGGTGGCGCAATTGAGACGAACGAAAGTGGCAGTTTGACGGCCAAAGGTCACCCCAAAGTTAACCGCTAGCCCTGCTTCATGAATCATGAAGTCCTTAATCTGGCTTGCTGGCAAATAGGCCCTCAAAATCTATAAAGGTCACATAGGTAGCTTGACGGTCAGGTATGACCAAATCCGGGAAGGCAGCTAATAGGGTTCGGCGTAAGTAGTCATCATTGTAGTCTACTGTTGCATTAAGACCTTTCTAACCACTGGCTACCTGATTCATAGGCAGCTTGTGTAGCTAATAATCCCATCAGGAGTGGCTGGCTTGATGATAAGGTGCCACGCCTCGGTCATGTGCTTGTCCTAATTTTTTTCATCTGGAATGACCACATGCGAATTAAGCAAACCTGCTAAGTTAAAGGTCTTAGATGGTGAGTTTAAAACAATGACTAGGTCACGATAGACGCTTAAGCGGTCATCCAAGGCAGAAACAAGTGATTGCCTGCCGCTACAAAGTCTTGATGGATTTCGTCAGAAATCAGATAGACTTGATGGCGACGGCAAATGGCTAGGAGCTGCTCCAACTCTTCTAGACTCCAGAGACGGCCTGTTGGATTGTGCGGTGAACAGTGAATGAGTAACTTGACCTCTTCCGCTACAATTTGCTTCTCCAAGGCATCGAAGTCAATTTCATAGCGGTTATTGCGCAATTGCAACTGATAATCCACTAATTTACGGCCCGTGTCTTTAACGGCGCCGTGGAAAGGTGGATAAACAGGCGTCATAATCATGACCCCTTGACCCGGCTGGGTCAAGATTTGAACCAACCAATAGAAGCTGCTAACCACCCCAGGTGAAAAACGAACCCAGTCAGACTCAATCTGTACGCCAGCTCTTTCTTGCTGCCACTTGATATAGGCTTGATAGTATTCAGGGCAAGGATAGGAGTAGCCAAAGATCCCGTGGTCTACCCGCTCATGTAAAACCTTTTGGACTGCCTCAGGCACCTTAAATTCCATATCGGCAATCCACATCCCCAGTAAATCTGGTGCTCCGAAAAGATCTTGACTTAAGTCCCATTTCTTACAGTTACTACCACGACGGTCTGTAAAAATACCGTTGGCAAAAATCAGCTACACGTTGATTCATGGTCATCCCACCTTGTCCTAATGATGTTTTTATTATCCCCTTTTCAGGCTAATTTTGCAAGTAAAGTAAAACACCCAATGACTTTAGCCATTGGGTGTTTTAAATC
>BNJV01000911.1_pt1 | contig 36798 bp, 54 predicted proteins | sample 8540591 | NCBI WGS metagenome assembly BNJV01 (sample SAMD00202457, study PRJDB9452) | human saliva metagenome | host: Homo sapiens
TTTCAGTTACGTATTGCTAAAACCAAGACTTCTTAGACCTTTGGTCTTAAGAATTTTGATGTATGTATCGTTGCGGTTGGTGATATTCTTAGCTTCCTTGAAATTATGTTCTTACCTAAAGGAGTTAGGCGCAAGAGTTGTATCCTGTGCGACGTGATACACAAGAAAGTTCTATTACGTAATGGCTGATGTTGTATATCCTGAAAGTTAATGTAACTTAACTGGTGTGTTATAGCAGTGATAATGTATTTGTTCATTCAGATTGGTAAAGACTTCGCAGTTTCGGAAATTGCTTTGCTCAATGAAGGTTGGGAAGACAACTGGTCAGGTCGATGTACGTAAAGCACTACAAACTATCAATATCAATCGCAATCAAGAAGAATGATGATATCTCTGTTACACCAGGAGCTTCACATGTACTTAACTCTGAGAGATCCCGCTTGGTATTAGGCAAAGACAAAGATATTCGTAAGCGCCTTCCATATCTTAGATTTAGTCTTCTTTCCGGTTGTCTTTGATATGCAATTTCCCATCTTTATTCCGATAGGTATAACTTGGGGATATTCCAAAATGTTTCTCTATACACTCGACTAAAATATAATGGATCTTGATATCCAACATTCCAAGCAGCCTCTGTTACGCCTTCCCTTCAGTAATAAATCGCTCGCTTTTCTTAATCGCAAACGAATCAAATAGTCGATTGGACGAATATGATAAGACTTTATTGAACTTATAGGAAAAATGCGCCTCATCCATCTGTGCAGCTTCTGCTACATCCTTTAACTTTAAAATTCTTGTGATAAGCGAGTCTCCATCAGTTCAATTGCATTTTCAATTTAGGTCACTCTTGATTGATATAAGAATAGCCAAAGCAACTAAGAATCAATTGTTGTGCAATTAGATTACGCTGAATCTGATCATCATCCCAGTTTGCACGTATGACACTGCCTCTATCAAACGATTCAATAACTCAATGGAAACTACTATCTTGAAGCGCAGATCTCATATACCATATTCAGCATATCGCTACTGCCATGCCATGGAACTTCTGGGTCATAGTAGATATTCAAATGCACAAATGGCTCTTTTGAGACTTACTTCAAATGTAACCTCTGGATTTTTCGCACCGTGGATAATATGATTTGGACTTGCATGAAAAGTTTGATCATTGAACGAAATTTTCGCATTTTCCCGAAAGAGTGGATAAATGAAAGGCACTATGCGTCTGTATCACAGGAAATCTGTTTCCTCTCTCTTTCTTCTGCATAGAAATACCTTGTAATCAATAATTTACGACTGGTATATTCCTTTTGGCGAGGCAATCATAAAGTCCTTTTTCTGCATGGTTTTCCCTCTTCTTTAGACACTCTTTCCTCACATGGATAATATTTTCATAATTATCCATGTACTATTCTACTATTTAAAATGATAAACTTTCCATTTGATAATGATACGGCTGTCGTCTCCTAACTAACTTACTTGAAAGGTCTGACATAAAGCTCTAATGATGGCGAAGTCGAAACGTGATATTACATTTCGCATATCTATTGCTGTTCTTATGTGTCTGTTTGGGTGTCTCTGCTGGTTGCCGTATCTCTTGGTGCTGTAGATTCCTATTATGGATACATATCAGATCATCATCAACCAACTATTTCATATTGGAAATGTAGATCATATTGCGAAATCTACAATTAGATCGATTGTATGGAATACGTGCAGTCCTCGTGTCATTATGGGGCTGATTATGGTGCAGGTCTTGCGCCGTGGTAGTACGATGCGCACAACGGTAACAGCACCTCCGAACCATATATATTAGAATCTGCTGGCTAGCAACCTTTGGTGCAACTCTCCTCACTATCCTGGGACTCAAATCCTTTATTGGTTTGGTGCCGTTGCCTTCCTATGGCGCAATCATTGCGACAATCGTCATGTTAGTGCCTTCAGCATGCAAAAGATTACAACCACAAGCCTTGTATTATCTGGTGTAGCACGTCAGCGCTCTCTTTAGCGCAATCTCCAACTTCATCCTCTCAATCATGGCGCAAACCTCGACAATGTGACGACCATTAAATTCCTGTAATTACGGGCTCTCTTGCCAGTTCCTCTTGGGAAAGTATTATCCTCTCCATTCATCATTGTTCTAGCTGCCTGTATCTTCTTTATGACACAGCACCGCATCATCATGAATGCACATGCTATTTGGGAATGACAGTCGGCGAGTACCTCGGTATTTCTCTCTTCAGAAACACAGAATGATTTACATGCTAGTTATCTCATTTTATCACAGGAAGTATTCTCGTCTCTAGCTGTGGAATCATCGGCTTTATTGGGACTCCATTACACCACATATCGCAAGAACTCCTAGTCGGTGCACATCACCAAAGATGATTCCTTATCTCAATCATCTTAGGTAGTCTCTTTAGTGATATGGGCAGATGTACTAGCACGCTGTCTTCTACCGGAATGTGGAGTTACCAATTGGTATCTTTACAGCACTGGTTGGTGCACCGTTCTTTCGTCTACATTAGTCATCAAGAATCAGAAAGGTGGTTAAATATGGATCTAATCAGGAAGATGTATGTTATTCCATCAAGGATAAAAGATATTAGACGTCCATCAATGTGAGAAAACAACACTTCGTTAATCGATCCTTGGCCCAAATGGTTGTGGAAAGACAGCATTACTAAAGAAGAATATCTATCGTGTTTTGAAAAGAGATTCTGGCGAAATTTTGTTTAACGGCAAAAGTATTGATGATTTACATCCAAGAGAAGCCGCGAGAGAAATTGCAGTCGTAGCACAGTTCTCAACGAAATCAATTTTCGATTGTAGCGTCAGCATATGGTTCTTCTTGTCGAACTACCACCTGTCCCATTTATGCAATCGGAGGACACATAAGGATTGCATGAAATCGTTGAAGATGCACCTGCTGAAAGTCGGCATGCTAGATAAAGCTGATCGTTCCTTCTTTCATATCCGGGAGGAGACAACGCGTTGCCTTTAGCCTGTGCCATGTGCACAACAACCAACCCTACTTCTATTGGATGAACCAACCAATCACTTTAGATATTCGATTATCAAATTGAAATCCTACAAATCGTAAAAGACTTAAATATCAATGTTCTTGCGGTATTACATGATATTCAACTTGCATGTCGCTATTCAGATTATGTCTATCTGATGAAACAAGGTACCATCCGCCATGAAAGGACACCACCAAACAACAATCACAGGAACAATCGATGCATGATGTATATGGCATCAACTGTAAACTAACATAGATTACCTGATCAACGAGGCATTATTAGAGAGTATATATGAAAGGAAAACTCTATGAAAAATTATTAAACGCTACACTGGCCGCAGTATTATCATTCTCATTGATTGGAAGTTGCAGCAACAAATCCACAACATCCCAAAAGGTCGAGCACAACATCTACAACAGAAAACACAACAGAAACAAAAGCAGAAGAAACAGCATCCTGTAAATAACAATCACAGGCGCCACAACGGTGATGGTACAGAAATTACACTGAGACATTTGAGCACAAAGCACCTGAACACGTTATTTACAAACAACCCATCTACGCCAAAGATTCAATGGTGATTTGGAGTCTACAAGATAAGATTGCTGGTATGCTTGATCCAGATAACAAAGGTTACAGACAGCTACGCCATGAAGCAATCGAAAAGATTCCACACATCGGAGATAAGAAGACAGCTTTCTCAAGAAGTAGCACTTCCACAAACCCCGAGCAATTATCGGCAGAAACATGATGTTCTCAGACAAGTCACTCGGAACTGTAGATACATGGAACCAAAATGGCATCAACATCTACCCCAAAAAGCATCTGTTTCTAACACAGAGCAAAGCTTAAATAATGTTATTGAAGACATCATCAATATCGGTATTATCTTCAACGTGCAAGAAAAAGCAAACGCATACGCTAAGAAGCTACAAGAAAGAGTTGATTCTGTACTATCCGCTAACGAAAACCAACCAAAGGAATTAAAGAATGCGCTCATCATGTGCATACAATGATGAAACATATGGTGCATACAAGTCAAGCACTCACAAGAAAGTGTTCTAAACGCATGGTTACACAAATGTCGCAACAGGTACTTCTGGATTAACTCTAGAAAACTTAGTTACATCTGCACCAGAATTCATCATCTACGTTACAAGCGACCGCAATCAGAAGTTAGATGCTAACGCCGTAGAACTTATGAAGAATAACGCAGTACTCGCAGATGTTCCTGCAATCAAGAATGGTAAGATCCTAACAATCTCTTATGATGAATTAATGGATTATGGTCCATCTGTAATTGATGCGCTTGAATCAATTAACTCATTCCTAAAGAAATAAGCATAATGATTCAAACAAAATTATCACTACCACAAAACTACGATCCACTCACGCATATCCACTCATTCTAATCAATGATGGTGATCTTCATCACTTCAATGCTCTCAAAGAGAAAAGCAATTCTTGTAGGTCTACTACCAGAAAATAGATTAGTGGATTATACGCCATGGCACGCCTACTGCAATCCGTCCAGGCGCAGAAAGACTTTGGTGGTCAAGCAGATGAATACCACGACGAACTATTTCAGAATGTTCTACCAGAACTTCAAAGTAAAGTATTCTATCGATACAAACAAAATCTTTTATGGAGGCTATTCTTTAGGTGGACTAGCAGCCGTATATAGTTTGTATCGCTACAAACATCCCTAGTGCAGTATTCTCTCAATCTGCAGCTCCTTCTGGTATCCAGAATTTGTGAAACCTTTCAGTAAGAGAATCCCGTTATCAACCAAAAACGCTCAGCGTTTACGTATATAACGGCAAAACAGAAGGTTCACACCACAACAATATTTTAGATAACGCACCAAAAGTGTGCAGAGAGATTCACGCAAGTCTGCATAAACAGTTGAATCACTTCATATCTGTATTTGATGATTTTTGGGACATTATGAAAAATCTAACCAATCGTTATAAAACGCTATTATCTGATTGGTTAGAAAAACAACTAAGTACTACATTATAGGGCGCTAGCAAAGTTAACGCCTTTTTATCTATATTGATGATACTACCCTTATAACAAGAAAAGTATCTCCGCATGGTCTTCTCTTGTTTTTATTTAATAAGGATAGAATTTCACTGATGTTTGCTAAGGGGGCAATCATTCAGGGCAGATATTCTATCTGCACTTATATAGTACAAATTTATTGTCATTCAAATATGGCGAGATTTTGAAATTATGTGATGTACTATCCAAGAATTTTGTAATGCTGGCTGCACTTGTTTTCGACGTAGTAATGCTGTAAGTGGAGATAATGCGCCACCCATGCGCTACAGACACTGAAGGCAAACATTGCATGAGTAGTTCATCTTATCTACAAGACTCTTTCCATTAACTCAGGTAATACCTGGAAAGAGTCCATCATACGAACATTGACATATCCTCTTCATGGAAAAGCCTGTGCCAAATCAGTTAATGCAAAGTCAAACTTATTTGCATAATAAACACCAATAAAACATTAGTATAAAGCAGATTGCAATCCTAATCTTACTTAACTTCAGCACTCTTTTGGTATGCAGCATTTACGTCATAAAGCCCATCGCTACACCCGCAGAATTGAGATATCCTAACTGACCAATCACGACAATCAGAATAGCACCCTGCAATAACACCACGCTAAAGGCAAACGCTGTACCTATGCATAGTTTTCAACGATAACAGGAGCCTGCGCTTGTGCTTCTGTACGATCTGCTAGCATTTGTACTGCAACTTCTTCTGTATAGAAGTGAATCGCACCTTGCTTTGATGAAACCTTGTCTCTGCTGGTTCTAATGTTTTTCTGCTACAGTTAGAATAGCCATTCATATGGAACCAGTTAATAAATTTCTGGGATTGATGAAATAATATTCTTTGCTCCACATTTGCAGTAAATGCTGTCTTGAATGTAATCGTTACAACATCGTCTGCTTTTGCACTACCCACCTTCTTTGACAGCACTTACAAGACCACGTAGATTTAAATCATTTGGGTTTTACGATTGTCTTGGTCAACAACGCGGAACTTTAGCGATGACTGTATACACATTCTGGAATATTGTTAATGCATATGTATAACCCATCTTCTGTCGCAATAAGCTACAGCTGCGTCCTTATCGTAGGGCATCCCTAGACCGTACCTACCTAGTGAATAATCCTTCATATTTCCTCCATAGAAATAAAAAGATAGATTACTCTATCTTGTTTTCACTATACTATTTCTACTATTTTCTGACATAGCAGATGCAACAACAGCCATATTTGTTAAGAAAAGATTTCTTGTCTTCAGCACTTAAAAATGACCTAATGCTTTTGTTAGAACCTTGCTGATTCTTTCTACAATATCGGTTCGATCTTTACCAGTTGTTGTTAATACAGCATGTGCACCATATCTGCTCTTACCATTACGGTAATTCAAAACGGATGAATTTTTCTTTTTCTAACTCTGCAAGAGATCTAGATACTGTCATGCCTTATCCATCTTGCTAGATTCAACCAATTCTGGTGTTTGTTAAGCCCCGAGGTTAAAAACCTAAATATAATAGCAACATTGTCTCTGCACCCTTTAGCTTTTGTTGATTTGATTTTCTGCCTAATTGCTTGAATGCAAAATTAAACATGCATTGTTGCAACCACGAAATCACGGCCCTTCTGTTCATTTTATCGCTTTTCCTTCCCAATTATCATTCGCTATGCATGGCATTTTAACCACCATCTCTACATACCGACAACTTTATTATAAATATTATTTCAATAATTTATATAGGTTGATAATAATATTTCTATATTTTTGATACATTTTTGAACATTTTATATGAAAATTTTTCAAAAGTGCATGCATGTCAATCAAAAGACATGCATGCACTTTATACATTTTGCTTTTATATGATTATTTAAGCCTTTACCAACAGCTTCTGTATAAGCACTGATAATCCAATCATTGTTGATGCGTGGGAAATCTGTCTCATCAATCTACGAAGCGATCTTTATCTACTTTCATCTCTTCTTCTAAAAACACTAATAGGAATTAAGAATGACATTCCTTTATCGTCAGCTCGTACATTGATTTTTCATGACATCGTTCTCTGTATGTTGATATTCGATAGCAGTCACATCTTTCGGCAGTTCCTTTTATTGTCGACATACTCAATAAAAGCTGTCGTATTTTCGCAAGTTCTACCATGATGTCATCTACACCATCTTCAAAAATCTGTATTTTTCTGCAAAATTCCTGTACTGTAGCACAACGTCTTAACTTAAACCTTGTTTTACAAGAGGCTCTGCTAGCTGCTTCAAAGACTTGTTGGCTCTTGTTGGCTTAGCCAAATCAAGAACTTTCTTGATGGATCTGAATATACCAGTGGTGGTTGAATCATGAATGCATGCTGACAATGAGAGGCAGTATGTCTAAAAATATCCCCACTGATACATAGCTTCTTTCAAGTCTGGATCTTGCTCTGCATTAATTGCTGTATAGATTGTTGTATCAAAATCCTTATGGCAATACGGACAAGTATATCTAATGTCTTGACTCTGGCTCATGTTTTTCTCCTAGCTCTTTCATTGAGATTCCAGAAAAATCAATTCCCAGTTTCTCTGTTTCATGTACAATTTTTCTAGTACAGCTGATTCTTCATCACTAAGTGTTTCACCACCAAATAAGATAATCAAATGTGATACATCCTCAGCATAGTATGGTATTGCCCATACTTTATCCGCAAAGTGTAATCCAATATCTTGGCTTGGCTCTTCATCCACTTCTCCAACAACAAATGGTCCATGGATTCCTGTTAAGCGTACTGTAATCTCATGAATAACTGATCCGTGCATTACTCCTGCTAGTACATTATCTGGATAAAATGGATCACGCAATGCATCTAAACGCTCATCTTTACGCAAGCGACGTAAGTCTTCATCTCTTGTTTCTGCTCAATCCATGATGCATTTTTCTTTACCATTTGAACTGTTTCATTGACAACTCTTACTTCGCGGTCAAAGACTTGTTCCATTGTAAAGAAGCCAAGCTTCTCTGGATCGTCCATTCCTCTAAGACATGTTTCCCATGAATTGCCGATTGATAGTACATTAAACATTAGCATTCCATCTTCTGTACAGTACGCTGAACATACAGCGTAACAGTCATCCTGATGCACTTCGATTTTATCTTTTAATAGTTCTGTTAAATCGTCCGCTTCGATTGTAATGTACTTCTGATACATGACTGCGAAAATTTAGTTCATGACTTTCACCATCAATCCTCCTTCCTGGTGAAAAATGACAGGTCTTATCGACCTGTCATTATTTTTAACATTGATTTGTGATTAACGTCTTTCTACTACCTAAAATTCTTAATAAGTATAGGAACATGTTAACAAAGTCTAGATATAGCTGTAATGCTCCATAGATTGCAAGCTTCTCTCTTTCTTCTTCTCCATTAACCGCCATATAGTAGAACTGCTTGATACGTTGAATATCAAATGCTGTATAGATCATGAAGATAAATAATCCTAGATATGCAATCAATAAGTTATTACGTAATACTGGAATAAAGATAGATAAGATACTTGCGATTAATAAGGCAATCAATCCACCAAATAAGATTCCACTATACTTTGTTAAATCAACATTTGTGACATGGCCAATAACCGCACAACTTACGAATAAGATTGCCGCAAATATGAATGCCTGGAATACAGTGCCCACTTCATACGCTAGTGGAATAACGCCGAATGTAACACCTGTTATCGCAGCGTATGTAAAGAATAATGCTGTACATACTCCCTTTGATAAATGTCTAATTGCCGCATTTAGAGATAGAACTAACACAATCTGTGTAATCAATAATCCAATCTGGATAAATATTGCTGATTCACTAAAGAAGAAAATACGTGCTAATGTTCCTCCTGTTACCAGGGAATGGAAGATAAGATATGCTACTGCAGCTGTGATTGTTAAGCCAATTCCCATATGTGTAAACACTTTTGTTATATAAGCTTTGAGGCCAGCCTCCTCGTTATATGTTCCATAATAATTCTGTCTGTCAAATTCACTCATGATTAAGTCCTCCTGACAATATTATTATATAATTATTTGACCAAAAAGTCAAACAAGATATATATACTGTCTTTACTTTCTATTTTTATTCTGATACCAATGTACCAAGTTTTTCCAACATTGCTTGACGCTCTAAACGTTGTTATTTTTCAAACCATTCTACGTCCATCTGGTGATTGAACCAGGTATACTGTCGCTTTGCGAATTGACGAGAATGTTTCTGAATTTCTTCTTTGACCTCCTGAAGGATTTCTTTCCTTCGTGAAAACCTTCCCACTCACGATAGCCAATTCCCTTCATACAAGCATCCTGAAAGACTCCTTGCTGTAGCAACTTCTCTACTTTTTGTAAACCTCTCAAACATCTTTTCACACGCATTAATACGTGCATAGAGTTGTTCGCGTGGCATTGTACATCAATAATACGCGCATCATACAACATACGATGTCTTTGTTCTGCAATCATTTCACTTTGGACTTTTTGGACTACGTCTTGCGATTGTCAAACTTCTTAATAAAACGCTGACGATTATTTGGATGTATTTTTCACTTTGTTTAGGATCTAATTCTAATAACTGCTGATACAGTTCTTCATTCGTATAGTTTCCAAAGTCTATATCAACACCTGCACCACTTTCATCACTAAACTGATAATCATACAAGCATGCCTTAATATATAGGCCAGTGCCACCACAGATAATCATTGGTTTCTCACTTTGATTGATTAGATCTCGTGCCTTCGACTGAAAGTCTGCTACGGTATAGCTTTGTTTGGTTGTGTAGATATCGATTAAATGATGTGGTACACCATCCATTTCCTCTTGTGTCACCTTACCAGAACCGATGTCTAAACCTTGATAAACCTGTATAGAATCTCCACTGATAATTTCTCCATTTAACTTTTTCGCAAGTTCAATCGCAAAATCACTCTTCCCTACCGCAGTAGGGCCAACAACAACTATTACTTTCTTCATCGCAAGAATTCCTTTACTAAAGTCTTCTCATCTAAGGTAATAAATGTTGGTCTTCCATGTGGACAGTGATATGGATTATCACACAGAGATAATTGTCGTACAACTTCCTTCATTTCATCCATTGTTAAACTACGATTAAAACGGATGGAATGATGGCAAGCCATTGTCGCAATCTTTTTCTTTTCCATGCGTGCATATTTGATATCACGATCATTCTTAAATAAATCAATCACATCATTCAAAAACTGTGTTTCATCGATATCCTGCATCCATACTGGCACGCTATGTACAACTAGTGTATCTCTACCAAAAGGTCTCAAATCACAACATGGATATCTTCTACTGCCGCATTGATTTCTTCAACGCGTCTTACAAGATCATTTCCTGCATGAATTGTAATTGGCACCAAGCAATCCATCATTACAGGATCTTGATTTAATTTTGCCTTGTATTCTTCGTAATGTACACGCTCTTGTGCCGCATGTTGGTCAATAATAACTAGACCCTTTTCAGTTGCACAGAGGATAAATTTCTCATGAAGTTGACCGATGACTTCCATCGGTGGGAAAGACCTGTTGTTGAGGCTTGTATTCAGGATATTCCTGTTCAAACTGTGTTGAAACACGCTTTAAGTTCAGCTTCCGTTTCCTTGATTTCTTCTTCTAAAGTTATTTCTTGTTTCTCAACTTTTACTTCTTGTTGTGCAGATGACGGTTGATGACTGATTGTCTGCGCTCTTGTTCCTTTACGATACTCTGCTTCCTGTATCAAACGGTCTGTATCGAAAGCTATTGGTTGATAGTATTCCTGTCTAGCCTCACGCACTTCCGCTTCAGGCTGCAAGAATCGTACCTCTTAGCATATTTTGCAACATTGTTTTTGATAAGTGTTTCTAATTGAATCTCTTTTGATAAACGTACTTCCCATTTGGAAGGGTGTACGTTTACATCTAAAAAGATGTGGGTCCATTGAAATATCTAATACACAAATTGGATATCGACCCTTTTACGATAAAAGTCTTCATATCCATCCTGTACTGCTTTATATAATTTATAGGTTCGTACCATTCTACCGTTCAGAATAGATTCATACCTGTACGACTGCACGTGTGATACTTGGCTTGATGAGATAACCCTTCACAGCATAGTCAAAGTCACTAAAATCTACCGGGATGGCATTCTCTGCAGCCATTCTACCAAACACCTGGTATACAACCTCTAAAAGATTTCCCTGTCCACTTGTACGGAAGGATTCACGATCATCACTACGCAAGATAAATGCAATCTCTGGATGAGACAAAGCAAACTTAGAAACAACATCTTGAATGAGAGAAGCTTCATACGCAGCTGAACGCATATGCTTCAGACGTGCAGGTGTCTGATAAAATAAACCTTCTACTGATATTTCTGTTCCCTGATTACATGGATATGGTGTAACACTCTCTACATTGCCATAGGCAACGACAACTCTTGTTGCGTCCTTACCATCTGATGTACTCAGTACCATTCTAGATACTGAAGAGATTGATGGTAGTGCTTCACCGCGAAATCCCAATGTATGAATCGACCATAAATCATTCTGTGATTGTATCTTTGATGTCGCATGGCGACCAAAACAGAGTTGTGCATCCTGCGCATCCATACCACAACCATTGTCGATAACACTCAATCGTTGAATACCACCTTCTGTAATATTGACCTCAATACGAGTACTACCCGCATCAATAGCGTTCTCTACAAGTTCCTTAACGACACCCATCGGTCTTTCTACGACTTCACCAGCCGCAATCATATTCGCTGTTAATGTATCTAATTGTTTAATTCTTCCCATATTTTTACCTGCGTATATTATACTATAATGATTTATGAAAGAGGTTATCATGCGTTTAAAAAATGAATTCCGAAAAGAAAACTGTCATCCAAAAATCACGCTTTATCGCTTGTGCAACTGTCGCAAAAAGTGAAGATGAAGCCAAAGCCTATATTGACTACATCCGTGATGAATTCCATGATGCGACGCATGTATGTACCGCATACATCGTCGGAGAAAACGATGCCTACCAAAAATCTAATGATAATCATGAACCTGCAGGTACAGCAGGTATCCCTATCCTGAAGCAATCCGCAAAGCCGGATTATCTGATACCGTAGTCTGTGTTGTACGATACTTTGGTGGAATTAAACTTGGAGCTGGTGGTTTAATTCGTGCATATGGTGGTGCTACCAGTGCTGTTCTACAAGAAGCATACAAAGTAATAGACGTATCTATCGCTACCTGGCATGTGAAATATCCATATGAATACATTGGTAGCGTAGAAAACTGGATACGCAAATCACACAACGGATGCTAGCTTTGATTATGATGACTATGCACATGCCTACTTTGCAAGTAACGAAGAAGACTTGCAAACGATCTTTTCTGATCTTACAAAGGGAAGTGCAGAAATAGAAAAGACAGGTTCCACTCTTTATGAAGAACCTGTCAATGCATAACTATTTCTTTACAAACATGATATTCATATCAACGTTTGTTGAGATACCATTGACACTTCCAGAATCTGTATATTGCCAGATACTGAAGTGATAACTGAAGTTTGGCGCATAAGAATACTCTGCCACCCAAAAATCATAATCATGTAAATAGTTCATCTCAAATACGGTCTCAAATAATTGAGAACTGCTGTATACCATCGCTTGGTATCCAGCATTTTTTATGTGATTCATAAATGTGACAGCCGCTTGTGTACGCTCTTGCGCAGTTGTATTTTCGATACGGTCAGTCGCATTACTTACTTCTTCTAAATCAAATACGATAGGTAACTGTAAGTTATATTTCTTTTACACGTTCCAAGACAAAGTCCGCTTCAGCACGTGCTTCTTCTACAGAAACTGCCTGCGAGAAGAAATAAACACCTACTTCAATTCCATTTTCAATTGCGCCTTTGAATGTTCTCTTCGAAGTATGCATCATCCATGAGTGCGCCTGTTTCATATCCACGATATCCCACTTGAATCATCGCAAACTTCACACCACTGTTTTTGACAGCCGTCAATCAATTGATTTTTGATGTGATGAAACATCAATACCAATTACAGATGTATACGTATCATCTTCGTAAGATGGAAAACCATTGTTCCATGTTAAATTTGACCAGTTATATGTATGCATGTTTGGATCAGTCTCAACAAGCTGTTCCTCTTCTGATAGTTGCTTTGAACGATATGCCTGCATATAGATATTGCGGATAGTCAATAATACAAAACAGATGACCATCGCAGCAGCGATGGCCCACGTTCTTTTTATTCTTTTCTTTCTACGATAATATCTCATTTACTACCACATCGGTCTAAATCCTAGTAATGATACTAGACTAAAGAATTTTCCAAGTGTATGTTGAGAAACAAGTATTGTAAGAATAACTGCATATATGAACGTAATCAACATTATCATTAAGAAACGGTTTCCTTTTTTAATTGTCGCAAAAATGGATCCCATACAAAATGACATGGATAGTAGTATCGCCCAAACCCATAGTGCTTCTAGCGTTTGGAATAGAATAAATACTCCCGCTAGTAATATAAATACTGTTGGCACAAAAATAATTCTAGCAACATCACAGTATACATTCTCGGGTTTTTGTCCATCCTTACGGTTTAAGTAACAATACGTATAGATACTACCCACAAAGAAGATTGTTAATCCAATTCCACAGATAATACATCTTAAGATCAGAATATTCGCAATTAAGTTTAATACCACAATAACAATTGATGCTGAGAAGGATAACTCACTTCCCTGGAAAGGATTTCCAGCAACCTTCCAAAGTGTAACAAGATCGGACTTGTAGAAATGAAACCTAGAAAATATACTTTCTTTAACGGTCTCAGGCTGTGATTGCTCTGGCTGCTCAGTGACCTTTGCGCCACAATATCCGCAGAACTTACTGCTTTCAGATATTTCTTTTCCACAGTTCTTACAAATCATCTCGCACCTCCGCAATAGGGATTTTATTATAACACCATATTCGTCATTCGCATTAACGACGTGTATAATTTAATAATTCTTCTAGTTTCCCAGAGATAATTCCACTATCTTCTAGCATGCTCTTTGTTTTAGCGTTGTAACTAAAATAAAGTAGTAGTGTTAAGAATGTATGCCAGCTCATTTCGCGTCTGCCAGTTTCCACTGCGCTATATGTCTGACGAGAGATACCTAAAAATCAAGCATAACTCTTCTTGAGAAATACCAATGCGGGCACGATACACTGGTAAATCATCCAGTTAGCATCTGTATATATTTCTTCTTTTCTGATGTTGATAACATCGTAACTTTTATATTTTGACATCACAATTCCTCCATAATGACTATAAATAAATTATGATGTTGTTATATTATACGGTCAATGCACCGTTTCTTGAGATTTCCTAAATATTGCATGAAAAAAACAGCAAACCATTTAATTTACTGTTTCTAAAATTATCCTATTTCAATTAGACATACTGAGATTTAAGATTTTAACCCTGACAGAAATAAACAAGATATTCTCCTGAAGTACGTTCTATCTCATTATAGTTTAATGCAAAGTGTAGCTATATAGTCACTTCCATAATGGGATAATCGATGTCTTTTATCGCACGATTCATAAAAATCTATCATAGCAAGACCATTTTTAAGTTGTCCTCTAATCTGAGTTTCCTAAGTATGACTAAACTCATATCCATATTCTGGATTTATGGTTATCTTGCCTTCTCTTCAAGCTCTCTTGAATTAAAAGGTATTGCAAAACTTTAAAAGTAATTCCTCATCAGGCTTGTCCCATACAATATCAGCATCATACATGTATATCCAAGGATTCATAAATCCGACCATTAATAATCCACCCTTTTTCAATACGCGAGCGGCTTCTTTATATATGTTTTCTAAATCTTCTACATATACATTTGAAACTGGATTAAAAATAATATCAAAAGTTTCATTCTCAAATGGAAATGGTTTTTGTCATATCGCCTTGAACTGTATTGATTCTTAAGCCTTCTCTTTTTCGCAACCATAGCATCTTTTTGTAATTGTGATTTAGAAAAAAATCCATTATAGTGACATCATAACCTTTACAGCGAAAAACCGGTCCCTGTTGTCCACCACCACAAGCTAAACCTAAGATCTTTTTCCCGTTTGTTTTTCAAACCATTCTTTTGGAACCTTTTTCCCAACAGTTAATGCTACAGAAATTGGATTATTTCTAACTTCTTCTAATTCTTCATGTGTCACTGGTGCCGTATAGTCATTTTTTTACATTATTCCATCGATCTTGATTTATTTTTTTATATAATTGTTCATTTTTATAATCTCCTCATAATTTTATATTATCTGTCACTTGTCGTTATCTACATAGTGGTTTTCTCCATCCATAAATAGTCTAAAAACGAGGTTTTACGACTTTTGGAAGTTTCTTTATCGACTATCAAAAAGAAGTGAAACCACTTCTTTTTGGAAACTATCTCTTTGTGACGTCTTTTTTTCTGCATTGATTTCTAACAACTTGTTTTGTTAATTCGTTTTCGATACGACGTAGTTCAAGCTGTGCGACTTCACGCTTGTCACGGCCTTCCTTCTGGATGTTCAATACTTCATCCAATGTAGAAATTAACTTCTCATTTGTATGTTGTAATGTTTCAATATCAACAATACCACGTTCGCTTTCTCTTGCTGTATCAACAGTTGCCTGGTGCAATGTTTCTGCATTCTTCTTGAGAGCTCGTTTGTCATGTTTGTAACTTCGCGTTGTGCTTCCATCGCTTGCTTGGAGTGTGTGATACCTAAAGACAATACAATCTGGTTCTTCCAAAGTGGGATTGTATTCGCAAGAGTACTCTGAATCTTCTCTGTCATAAGAGTATCGTTGTTTTGTACTAAACGAATCTGTGGAGCCATTTGGATAGAAACTGTCTTGTTAATTCCAAGTCATAGAGTTTCTTTTCGAAACGAACACAAGCTGTTCCAGGTCATTTGCCTTCTGTGCATCTTCAGGTAAGCCTGTCTGCTTAGCCTTTGCAATTAATACAGGTAATTCATTTGCGCGAACTTCCTTTAACTTCTTACGACCAGCCATGATATACATGGTTAGTTCCTTGATGTTTACTTGGTTACGTTCATAGAGTTCATCTAATAATGCGATGTCCTTTAATAATTGAATCTGGTGATCTTCTAAGACACCTGCAATCTTTTTCAACGTTAGCTTCTGCCTTGTCATAGCGAGCTCTGAACTCATCAATCTTTGACTTACCTTTATCAAATAAGCTTGCAAAGAATCCTTCTTCTCATCAGTATCTGATGTGTTCTTTAAATTTACAACAAGATCTGTGAGGATATTTCCAATTTCACCCTAAGTCCTTTTGTACGTACGTTCTTTAAAGCAGAGTTTGAGAAGTCAGTTACTTTTCTTCTGTGCAGAGAACCATACTGAAGAACTGTATTGGAATCCATAATATCAATCTTTTCTGAGAATGTATCAATTGTCTTCTTTTCTGCTTCAGTAAATTCAGTTGATTCAATTGGGTCAATCGCCTTTAACTTGTCATCTTCTTCAGCTTTTCTTAGCTTCTAATTCAGATAATTGCTTTTTGATTTTCGTCTTGAAGTTCATCAGGCGTTAGCGTAAGAGTGATTTCTGGCTCTGTTTGTGTCTGTGCCTGTGCTTCTGCCTGTGTTTGTGTTTGGTTTGTATTATTCTCGCTCATGTCATTCCCCTTCTGTCGTATAGATTTAGTATACCACGTTGTATTTTAATTTATATTCATTTTTCTCGCGCTGTCTGCGAATCAAATATGTAATGAACTTGATAATTCCTAGCAATGTCTGCGATTGCGATAACGATTGCTAGATAAACGCGATAGCCAAAGGCTGATGTATTTTGGAAGAAGCGAATAAAGCTGAAATGCTTATCCTTAATCTTCTGTGCTCTTGCGGTTTGGTATTGTGCTTTCATCTCAGATACTCCATTTACTTTATCCATATCTAAGATATAGCGTGTGATTGCTTGCCATTCTTTTAGTTCAGTTCCATCCGCATTGTATAAGATCATGTCACTGAAATCTGTAATCTCATGACCAGAAGCATCGTATGTATGAATATCTAATTGATTGAATGTTTTCTTTCCTACCGATGGTAACATATTTGCAATATACAAATTCGTTACCACTGGATATAACTTATCTTTTTCTACTGGAATATGAAACCTGCATTCGTACGAACTTCCGCATCAATTACATGATTTAAGATAAAGCGATAATCGGAGTAATGATACTGCATGCCACTAAAGAACAGCTGTCCATCCACCATCATATCTTTTTCCTACACTACGGTCTAACTCCGCAACTTTGATTAAATCAGAGCCCTTCATGTATACACGAATTAATGGATAACCAAGTAAACCATCATTTCCTTTTACCAAGGTTTACCGCATCATATACTTCTCCAACTGTGATATCACCCTTCACAAGTCCAGAGCGAATAATTCCCTTTGCGGTTAATCCAATCGTAAATGAAGTATCTTTGGTAGTTAACTTGCTTGCATATACATAAGCATCTGTAATGAGATCTGCCATGGAGTTTCCCGTAAAGGCGGAATAATCTTCATACACATCCGCAAGTGGAAAGTTTGTATATCCAATGGATTGATCCATTGAATATCCATACTGCTTCAGGTAATTCTCATTTACATCTGCTTTATATTCTTGAATCTTTGCGTTGATTGTTTCATCAACTGGGCTTTCTGCAGTGATAGGAATCAGCTGATAATCCACCTTTTCTTTAGTCTCGACATTGATATCTAACAAGCCTAGATACTTACCAAAACTACCTGCAGACACAATCCATGTTTTATTCTTATGAATTGGTTCTGTTAATACAGTATGTGTATGACCACTGACAATGACATCAATACCGTCTACTTTATCCGCAAGGATTTCGTCTTCTGACTTACTCGCATCTTTATTGGTACCACTATGGGAAAGACAAACAATAACTTGTGCACCTTCTTCTTTGAGTTTCTGTACCATGTGTTTGGCTGCTTCAATACGATCAGGGAAAGTATTATTGCCAGCAGCTGTGTAATAGACACTATCTTCACCCATTACACCAAATAAACCAATCTTATATCCACCACGTTCAATGATTGTATACTCTTTACCACCATGTTCTTGCCAGGCTTTCTTTAATGCCTGTGATTCTTCGTCCTCACCAAATGTAAGGTTACTACAGAGAATTGGCGGTGTATTGGTAGAATTTTCAATCATCTTTGTAAGGGAGGCAACACCATAATCGAACTCATGGTTTCCAAGTGTTGTCGCATCATATCCCCATAAGTCCTAATAAGGATAAGTCAGGTGCACTCTTTTTCAAATAAAGCGTATAAAATGTACCCATTGAGAAATCACCCTGCATCGACTAATATCAGTATGATCGTTACGATTTGCTGCAATAGTTCCTGCTAGTGCCGCATATCCACCAATGGTTTCTGGCTCTTTTGTTTCGTCATTCGTTACACGATAAGAATCAATATGATCGTGTAAATCATGCGTAAACAAAATACGTACAGTAGAACCTTCACCGGTTGTCTGTTCTTCATCCGCATATACAACTGTAGAAATAGTACTTGTAAGTACTGTTATCGCAGTTATGATTTTTAATAAAAATTTCTTCATGTTGCTAGCACCTCTGCGCATTAGATTATATCATTTTGCATAATGAAAAGAATGAGGAAACCCCATTCTTTAACATTTTTCAACAATTTGTAATTAATTAGCAAAGTTATATTCTGTCACAATTGGCTTTCTGCCTTCTGCCTTATCTCTGTAGTATTCATAGAAACTGATACCTAGATAAGAACCAGAAATATTGTAAACATTTGTATAGCCAAGCTTCTGTAATGCACAGATTACATTATAGCTACGTTGTGAAGAACGGCAGTGTAAGTATACAGGAACATCTGTAGGAATTTCACTGAGTCTCTCTCTAAATTGAGACATTGGGATATTCACTGCATTGATTAAGTGTCCCTTTTCAAACTCGTCTGCTTCACGAACGTCGATAATGCATGCGTTGTTTTCTACAAGTTCTCTAACCTTGTAAACTGGAACCTGTCTAAACTTATCATGTAGAAGGTTTAGTCCTACAAGAGCTGTGTGGTTCACGACATCCTTCGCTGTTGAGTAGTATGGGGAATAGCAAAGTTCTAATTCCTTCAAGTCCTCAAGTGTTGCATCTCATGCTAATCATTGCCGCAATCACGTCGATTCTCTTGTCCACAGTACCCTTACCAACTGCCTGTGCACCCAAGATTCTTCCCGTAGGCTTTTCAAAAATAAGCTTAAAGAAGAGTGGGTTACTATCTGGCATTAAACCAACCTTGTCTCCTGGGATTGTATACGCAAAGTCATAGTTATAACCATGTTGTTGGCAATCTTTTTCATTTAAACCTGTATTTGCTACATTCAAGCCAAAGAGGTGGATACAGCTTGAGCCAATAACACCTCTATTACTGTGTGTTTCACCAAACATATGGTCAGCTGCAGCTCTTGCCTGTCTTTGTGCTGGTCCTGCAAGTGGAAGTCTCGTCTTATCATTTGTAAGTCTATTTGTAACTTCAATTGCATCACCGACTGCATAAATATCAGGATAGTTTGTCTGATAGTTATAGTTTACTAAGATAGCACCTGTCTTACCAAGTTCAATACCGCAATCCTTAGCTAGCTTTGTTTCTGGTGCTACACCGATTGCCATGATGACTGCTTCAGCTGGTAGATGTTCTCCACTAGAGAGACTACTTCGCCTTCACCAACTTCTGTAACAGTCTTTCCTAGATAAAGGTTAATACCATTATCAATAATCTCCTTATGAAGAATCTGTGCCATATCCTCATCCAGAGGTTTCATAACCTGTGGTAAACCTTCCACAAGATTTACTTCTTTTCCTGCTTCGCAGGAAGTTCTCAGCCACTTCAAGGCCGATAAAACCACCACCAACAACAGTAACTTTATTTACATTCTTAGCAGCTACAAAGGCTTCAATCTTCTTAATATCTGTAACATTCTTTTACTACAAATACATTCTCACGGTCGATACCCTTTGATTGAAGCTGGCAAGATTGCGTTAGCTCCTGGGGAAAGTGCTAACTTATCATAACTTTCTGTAAAAGCTTTCTCCAGTCACTAAATTCTTAACAACGACTTCTTTCTTGTCAGGGATGAATCTCTGTAACCTCATGCTTTACTAAAGCCTTTAATTCTGTACTTATTCCAGAATTCTTCTGGATTCATCAAAACTAGCTTATCGCTATTATCAACGATTCCACTTTAAAAGCGAAAGGAAGGCAGCAGTTAGAGAAGGATATATTTTCTCCTCTTTCGAACATAATAACTTCTGCTGTTTCATCGATTCTTCTAGTTTCTTGCGGCAACACTGGCACCACCAGCTACACCACCTATAACTACAATCTTCATAGTTTCTCCTTTTCTTCACGAAACATTCTTTCTTTTTCTAAATTGATATACCAAAACACCACAAACCGTCCATAAGATTAGACTAATGAAAGCTTCCTTTGAAAGTTGTGCAGGAGATCCTGGGAAACATTAACAGCACAATGAAACTAGCTGAAATCAGTGAACCCTAACATGCACAGTACTTTTTCCACCTTGGATTTCGCAAGGGATATACTGATGAAAACTTACATACATATACGCTACTGCCGCAAGAACACTTGCCATATCTACAATGTAGATAATCACACGTCTTCCAACAAAGGCTCCAATCAAACTAATCGCACATACAAAGAGAATGGCATATGGTTGTACACCTTTCTCGTTTTTGATGCTGTATTTTGGGCCTAAATGCTTTCTTTGGGATAGACTCATGATTAGTTTACTTGACGCAATCATAAAAGCCATTGATTCCACCAATGACTGCAGCTGCCAAGGCAATTAGCATTACATAAAATCCTGCTTTTCCTAAGTGTTGAATCACCGCATCCGCAACGGCCCAATGTGTCTTCATAGCCGCTTCAGGTGAAAAGCCTAGCCCAGCTATCGTATTTAATGCCCCATAAATGAAGATACCAATCAATACCGAAATACCTACTAATAATGTAGATTTTTCAGGTTTAAAGCCTAGTTCCTCAGAAACCTGTGGTACTACATCAAACCCTACAAATAAGAAGGGTGCTATCGCAATGACCTTCGATATTTCACTAAACGAAAAGCGGTAGTTATCCACATAGTTTTTGATGGAAGGCTTGTAAGTCACTTCTCATAAACATCAAACATAGAAGTCCTGATACAATGACTGCCAAAAGAATGCTCATGACATTTTGCACTTTCGTGCTAATTTTTAATCCCTGAATATTGATGTAACCAAATAAGATAATGACGGCAGACATTACAAGAACATCTGTTAGATAGATTGGGTATCCCTGAAATAGAATATAGATAGAAGAAGTCCATCTTCGCTCCAAATATCTCACGAAGCAGTAGCACAAAGGCTCCTGCATTCAGCGGTACCATGCTTAAATAACAAAAGACTTAAGACCAACCGACTGACAAAAGCCATGTCCTGTTCCTAGATGATTTAAAGCATAGGTAAATTCTCCACCATCTTCTCTATGATTCTCTAACATGATGTGATAGCCATTCTGTATCACCATGATAAAAAGCGCCACCAATCAAAAAGTCCTATAAAGGTATTGATTACACCTGCTTCTCTTAGAAAACTTTGTACCTGGAAGTGTAAAGGAACCCCAGCCTATTATGGCTCCAATGACTAATCCAAGAACATCAATATATCTTAATTTTTTATCCATTTATTTTATAAACGAACTTTTTTAGCAATGATATTTCCAACAACACCACCAGTTACCATGACAATTAAGAAAATCCATCCTGATAATGAGAAGTTTGCGATTGGAGTATATAGGGCACCTACGTTACATCCGTTAGAAAGTCTTGTACCAAATCCCATAGCAAAGCCACCGATTGCATAGAATAATGCCTGCTTTGGATTCATCTTCCAGCTTGACTTGCAGAATGATACGAAGTTATTTGAAGTTAACATGTAGATAAATGTACCCTAATACGATACCTACGTTCTGTACATTGATTGGATGCTCAAAGAAAGGCATTTGGTAAGGACCAGCTGCTCCCTTTGTAAACTCAACGATAGTTTCTACCTTAACACCGAATAACATGAGCAACTTACCGAACCAGAATCCGTAAGGAGTACTTGCTCCCCATCCAGCCTTAGTAACACCCATGAGAATTACGAATACTGCAGAAATTACAAGAACAGATGTTCTTAAGCTCCAAGGACGAGCAAAATACTTTTCATATCCATCTTCACTGCATGGACAAACTGGTTCTGTTTCATCTAAAGACTTCTTTTCAGCAGCTAACTGTACTGTTTCGCTACCGATACCGAAGTAAGTTCCTGCTTCCTTTCTCTTCTTTTCATAGAGATAACTTAACTTCACTACGATCAAGCAAAGAATACCAGTTAGAATTAGAGCACCTAAGTAACCCTGTAAACCATCAAATCCAAATAGATCTGGGAAGTATACACCATTCTTATCACCAAACTTGATTAAAGAATCCTGTACCCAACTTGCTGTATTCTGAATTGGGAAACCAGCAAATACACCCATACAGAAGAATAATAGTGTAACAATACCTCTTGGGAATGCAGCAACTAAGTCTGTTAATACACCAGATGCACAGCATGACGCAAAAAGCCATACCGAAACCGAAGAGAAGTCCACCTACGATTAAACCTAAGTTAATAGGGTTTACCCAAAGGTCAAACTGGGAAACGTCTGCGTTATATAATACTGCTGTACTAACTGCAGCTGATACGAAGAACATAAACATTAATGTTCTCATTAACTTTGTAGAACCACCCTTATAGGCACGGTTTACACTTCCTGCAAATCCCATAAAGCCTCTAGCAAGAGCGTAACCTAAGATACAACCCATCGCTAATCTAAAAATACAGCATTGAGGAACTCAATCCAAACATGCCGAACAAAATTACAATTGCAAGCAAGACAAAGCCAGCAATTCTTTCTGTTTGTTTCATACTTTTCATTTCTCCTTTTTCATCCATGATAAAACTATCCCCCTCATTGTATGGAAGCCCTATCATTTTCATATTGTTTGACATAGAAATGTGCAGAGCTATTGTAGGCTGGTACTCTGTGTCTATGTTTTAATACTATATCACACTTCTATTTATCTTTGAATTCATTGTTATGCTATACAAATCTAATTGAAGTCTACATTGTAAAATCTACAAACAAAAAGCCTCTACTCAATTTGAACTTTTTAAAAATTCAAATCGATATAGAGGTTATTTTTAATGATTATCCTTCTAGATAATATGTATATGCTTTTTCAGCACGTCCAGCTGTATGAGAAGCCCCCTCGTATCTTGATACGAAGATTGTAGCTGCCTCTGCTGCACCTTCTGCTGAGTCCGCAACATTCTGTAAACCAACAAGTGTACTGTTATATGCACCTGTTAATTCATGTGTCAAAAATGCTAACTGTCCTTCTACTGTTGTGTAGTCTAGTCCATTATTTGCACAGTAGTTCACTAAGTTTGTATATCGACCACCACCCCATTGGCATAAACCATAGTAGGATGAACCCGCAGTTGGATTAAACTTAGACTCTTGCCACATATTCGCTAGCACACCACACGCTGCTGCCCTAGATAAACCAAGTGTACCTGTTAAATAAGAGTAGATTACCTGATAGTTGCCAGAAGTATCTACAGGTCCACTAGATACATACGCTCTTGTGACATTAATTGTATAAGAGGCTGTAGAAACATTACCGTTCTTATCTGTCGCTGTAACTGTTGCTGTATATGTACCAGCCTTAGAGATATCACCATCCACCGCAACTGTATAGTAACCCTTACCATTTTCAGTTGAAGCAGTTAAGCTACCATCAATCGGATCAATTACCGAGGAAATATTGGAGAATAGATCATAAGAACTTCCTGCTTTAATATCCACGCTACTAGCTGCCAAAGTAATCTCTGCAGGTTTAGTATCCACAACATTTACACTCGCTGTAAATGTCTTAGAATTTGTTAAACCAAACTTAGACTCTTTACCCAGACAATATCAGTTTGATTGGATATGTACCAACTGCACTGGCGTCAATCTGTCCATCAATCTTTAAATCACCAGTATGTTCCGCAACTAATGTATGTAAATCGAATGTACTTCCATACTCAGCTGTCGTAATACCACTCATGTTAAGTTTCAATGAATCATATAACTTAGCTTGCGATAGTAACATCTGCTTATTCATATAATCGTTTCTTGCAAACACATAACCAAGTGCTGTGCCACCCAACATGCAAGCAGCCAAACCAAACACAAGAAACTTCTTTTGTCGTCTTTTGATAATATATTTTTCATATAAAAATCATACACGAAAAATAATAAATCGTCAAATTTGGCGCATAGAATACACAATTTTTCACAAAAATTACCACAATATAAATTGTGCAAAAACCATGCATGCATAATATATATAAACGCTTACATAAAATACTTGCATATTCAACTATTTATAATTGATATATCACAAAACGTGCATGCATGTATATATAATAAAAAGTGCTAAACATTTCATTTAGCACTTTTCATTACTACTTTTGTGTCATCTTTAATAAATCTTCAAGTGTAGGTGAATCACTAGTCTTTGGCGGTTGAATCTTGATTGTGAAATCGAAAGTCAGCCTCTATCAGTTCACTCATATCACTATCTGGATTAGATACAAGTCTTGTGGATTGACGTAAAGATTGCGTCTTCAATCATATTACGTGCAAGTCTACCATTACCAGCTTCCATTGGATTAATACTCTGTACTTCATTGAAGTAAGCCGTTAACTTATCCGCAAGAGCTTCGTCAATATGATAGCCTTTACCCTTTGCTTGTAGACAAGCAATCTTATAGAGTTCTTCCCCTGTGTAATCCTTGAAGTTGATGATATTTGGGAAACGTGACTTTAGACCAGAGTTAGACTCTAGGAATACTGACATTTCCTTCTTATATCCCGCTAAGATAACGATTAAGTTATCACGGTTATCTTCCATCGCCTTTACAAGCGTATCGATACACTCTAATCCAAACGCGTCATCTTTACCACGATGTAGTGCGTACGCTTCATCGATAAAAGAGTACACCACCAATCGCAGACTTAATGACTGACATCGTTAATGGAGCAGTCTGTCCAACATACTGTGCAACTAAGTCCGATCTAGATACTTCTACAAGCTGTCCTTGTGTTAATGCACCGATAGCCTTCATATAACGAGAAATTAATCTCGCAATCGTTGTCTTACCTGTACCAGGATTTCCCGTAAAGATCATATGCTTGGAAAGTGTTGCAGTCTTCATGCCCTGTTCACGACGCTTTTGCTGCATCGCAACTAAGGATTGCAAGGAAGTAATATAGGACTTCACTTCATCAAGACCGATAATCTCACTTAACTCACGATTTACTTCTTCAAGTTCCTCGCTACTATTGCGGGATCGACTCATCTGAATATCTTGTTCCTTAACTGTAATGACAGGAATATCATTCTTTACCGTCATAGGAATTTCTTCCATATTTCCCAGGGAATGGTCTAATACAGCCTGTCCGAGGGATACATAGAAATCATAGAAGTTAGAACTGATAGATGCAGCACCTAAATCCTTGTTAAAGTGTTGCGCTACCCAAGCCTGTACAGAATCTTCAACCTGTAACTTAATCTTCAGATTTTCTTCTGCTTTCTTAATCAAGTTTGTTGTTTGAACTTGGATAATGGAGCGGATACTATCTTCATCTAGTTTTTTTAGCGTAACTGTATCTAAAACATGGTACATAAAGTCTGCACCAAAGGCATCTTGAACCTTCGATACACTACCGGTTGTCATAAAGACAAGATACTTACCACTAACGCTTAAAGTATCTACGCTATCTTTTACGAGTCCTGTCTGATTTTCTACAAGTACTCCCTTATTTAATACGTAACGCTTGTTCAGTACACAACTACCTGTAGTCACTAGAGAACTAATCATACGTAAGAATGCTGGGAACCCATTTTCAAAGTTCTCAAAACAGATAACAGAACCGTTTACCCTGAGATTGCCTCCTACAAGTCCTGTAAGAAAATCTGTTCTTGCCCTGATGATGTATAACGACTCATATCAATGGTATATACTTCATCACTGACAAATACCTGACGTTCATATAAAGAACGAGCCATCTGTGTAACGGCTTCATGTCTACCAGAACCCACTGGCCCAGAAACAAGAATGACATTCTTTGCCTTTCCTGCTTCCTCACCCATCAAGTATGGTCTTCTAAACGCATTTACCATTTGTTGGATTGCGTCTTTTTGACCCATTACTTTTTGAGATAATGACGTTATAGATATCATCAAATAACTTCTGTGAGTTAAACTCCTTTTTCTCAACAGGTTTTTGCTCAACTTCACTTAAACCATAATCACGCTTTAAGTCTCTTTCCAAAACATCCATACTCATTGCAGAGATATCTAATGGTTCATCTTTCTTCTGTAATGCCGCATGCATATCTTCCAGATCCTTCTGCTGTTTACGCAAGATTGCATTCAACTCCTGCATTGCTTGGTCTGGTTGTTTTAGAATATTTAAATTCTGGCTTTGCTCATTGCCATCAATGCTTAAATGTAATTTGTTCCGACGCATCTGTGGATTCATACGCACGTTTTTGCCTAAGACCTCATTCCAAAGTCTTTCTTTTTCCTCTGTTCTACGATCCTTCGACATTACTCGTCTCCTTTGTTTCCAACTTCAAACATTCCATCACTTGTTAAACCATCCTTCTTTAATACAGCATTTAATGTAGCCATATCAGCAGATAGATTAATAAAGTCTTGGTCTGTGTAACTTGCAATCATATTCTTCATCGCATCATTAATTAATACGACAGTCTTACCTAACTTTTCTTTTGTTTCAGCGTAGTTTGGATCTGTCTGTGCAGTCTGAAGAGCGTCATATTGTTTTAAAATACGCACAAGGATTGGCAAATAATAATCATATAACTTCTTGAGCTTTCCTTTGGATGCAGGGAAAGTTATTTCTAACTTCTGCGCTTGTTTTAAAAGTGCACATGTTTCAAATAAACCATTTGAAATTTCTTCATCAGGAATTGCATCATTTAATGCATTAATCTGATCAATATAGCTTTGTGCACTAGAAGATGGTTGTTCAACCTTAACTTCTTCCTTCTTCACATTTGTTGGTGTAGCCTGAACATCAATCACATCAGTGTTCTGGTAATCATCAGCCTGCTTAGAAACTTCTCTTAGAATCTGTTCATAAGATTCTGGATAGTTTGCACCGAATACATTCAAACCACTCACCAAGATACCATTACGATAAACATCTAAATTAGAGAGTGACTTATATTCACCATTACGTACACGTAGTTCAATACCCGTACTAACGTTTAACGCAGTATGTGTTCTAAAACCACTTACGTAGAAAATATTATTCTTTGCCATCTGTGATGCGGAAATATTTGAAGCACGATTTCCAGCATAATATGTAGATGAAGAATAGCTAGCGTATGGGTTTGATCTTTGCTCGTTTCTCTTTCGAGGCATTTACCGCATGCCATTACAATCGCAAATACGATACCAATAATAATTAACATAGGTATAAACGTTCCTCCTCCAAGAAAATAAATATTAAGAAGAATATCCAACCAAAATCAGAGTTCTTTCTGTTTTCTCATTTTTATAACCTCTCACTAGTGAATTATAGCATAATACACGATTTTTTATATCTCTTCAATTGTATTCTACATACGTAATTTTATTTACTGATAGTCAAAAAAATGCTAGTGTTGAATTCAAGAAAAACGAGGTTACATGAATAAAATCGCTAAACTATATATCTCTTGGTTCAAAATTGGCTTATTTACCTTTGGTGGTGGATACGCAATGATTCCAATGATTCAAAAAGAAGTTGTCGATAAACACCACTGGGTAACAGCTGAGGATGTGTTAAATTACTATGCAATTAGCCAATGTACACCAGGCGCAATCGCAGTCAACTTATCCACATTTATCGGTGGTAAAGATTGATGGTTTCCTCGGTGCTTTAGCAGCGACACTCGGTGTCATTACACCCATCTATTATTATCATTAGTATTATCGCAACCTTCTTATCGAACTTTTCTTCCCTCGATGTAGTAAAACATGCACTTGCTGGAATTCAGATTGCGGTATGCGTATTAATGTTTGGGGCAGTAAAGAACTTATTTAAGACTAGTATTGTAGATATCCCTAGCTTAATCATCTGTCTTGTGGCATTCTTACTAGCATACTTTACAAATATTCCAACTGTACTTCTTGTAATACTAGCCGCTGTATTTGGCTACGTATTCTATACTTATAAAAAAATAAAGATTCACCTCAAATAATCTGTCATTTTTCACAACAATCGTATAAGATTGTTGTTTTTATATTTTTTAGTTATCTATAACTAACTTATCGTGTAAAATAATCTATGCGAAAGGATTTCTAGACATGATAGATAAAAAAACTTTTTAGCCCTTTTGGGTGAAAATAAAAATATATATTCTATGCTGTTGGTCTGATGATTGTGGGTTTATTTGCTAATCTTTCAATTACCGCATCCATCTGCTATGCCATTCAATACGCAGCAGAATACGCATCCTCTGGTAGTGATGCACAAGGCTTTATCCTACCAGCGATAGTTGTTGTGATTTGCAGATGGCAATTCGTTATGTTACTTCTCGTATGAATTGGTGACTTAAAGGATACGTTTAGGGTAGAAACGTAAAGAAGGATCTTCGTCAGAAAATCTATGACAAGATTATCAAGTTGGGCGTTCGTACTACCGACAATATGAGTATGGCTGGTTTAACACAGTTATCCATGGAAGGTGTAGAGCAGTTAGACCTATACTATTCTGCATATATTCCCCAATTCTTCTATGCGATGATTGCACCTATCATTTTATTTGTAGTTACAGTGCGTATCAATTGGGCAGTTGCACTTGTATTACTTGCATGCGTACCACTCATTCCAATGTCAATTATTGCAGTATCCCGTTACGCAAAGAAAATCTTTGCGAAGTACTGGGGTAAATACACATCCATGGGAGATAGTTTCTTAGATAGTGTACAAGGTCTCAAAGGAACTAAAGATTTTCCAAGCTGATGCAGCACAAAATATCAAGATGAACGAAACAAGCGAAGAGTTCCGTAAGATTACGATGAAGGTATTAGTCATGCAGTTGGCTAGTACAACAATCATGGACATGGTTGCTTATGGTGGTGCTGGTCTTGGCATTGCCTTAACCATTAATGCTGTTGTAAATGGAAACTTATCTGCTTACGCAGCACTATTCCTAATTCTTGTAGCTGTAGACTTCTTTTTACCACTACGTGCATTTGGTTCTGCCTTCCATATTGCAATGAATGGCGCAAGTGCTGGTAACAAGATTCTCTCATTACTTGCACAACCAGATCCAGTATGGGGTAGCGAAACAGTAGATAATACAGAAATTACAGTGAAAGATGTTACCTTCTCTTATGATGGAACACGCGATGTATTGAAAACATGCATCCATGAACTTTGGCTCAACTGGAATGTATGCAATCGTCGGTGAGTCCGGTTCAGGAAAAGTCTACAGTTGTAAATTTACTATTAGGTGCATATCACCCTCAACAAGGCTCTATCCTTGTTGGAAATAAACCACTAGAGACATTAAGTAGAGAATCATACTACTCTCACATTTCAGTTGTAAGTTATAACACCTATATCTTTAATGAAACAATTCGTCAAAACTTTATGCTAGCAAAAGCAGACGTAACAGAAGACGAAATCTTTACAGCTCTTAAGAAAGTAAATCTCTATGATTTTTATTATCGAAAACGGCGGACTAGATAAAGTCATTACAGAAGACGCCGCAAACATCTCTGGTGGCCAGAAACAACGACTAGCACTTGCAATCAATCTAGTCGCAAACAAAGATATCTACATCTTCGATGAAGCCACAAGTAATATCGATATTGAAAGCGAAGCTATTATCATGAATAACATCAAGGAACTATCCAAAGAGAAATCCGTAATTGTTATTTCACATCGTTTAGCAAATGTCATTGCGGCTGATACCATCTACTACATCGAAGATGGCGAAGTAAAAGAACATGGTACACACGAAGAACTTATGAACATGCATGAAGGTTATGCAAAACTATATACAACACAAAAGAACTTAGAAGAAGGCTATACGGAGGTGGTCGCATGACAAACGAGAAATATATCCGCCGTAGTGGCGCTAAAATCATGGCAAGCCTCATCACCTTACTAGGTTCACTAGCATATATCATGATTCTTGCTGTTATTAACGGTTCTGTAGGTTTTATTGTTGCGATGGGTGTAACTCTTATGGGTGCAGTTGGTATCGCCAAATCCCTCGGTGAAGCAATCCCTCTTTCTTACGGGACAATCATCGCCTTAACAATTGGCTTTGGTGTATTACGTGGTTTCTTACGTTATCTTGAACAATATAGTAACCACTACATTGCATTTAAACTTCTAGCAGTATTACGTGACAAGATTTTCCGTGCATTACGTATTCTTTGTCCTGCAAAACTTGAAAGCAAACAAAAAGGCGCAATCATCTCTATGATTACTGCTGACATCGAAACATTGAAGTATTCTATGCACATACGATTTCCCCTATTTGTATCGCGGTTATCGTATCAACATGTGTCACTCTATTTGTTGGATTTACAGTAAATTGGTATCTTGCATTAATCGCATTACTTGGATATCTCACAATTGGTATTATTGTGCCAATGATTTCTTCCAGCAGATTAAAAGAATCGGGTGTTCGTTATCGTGCTGAATTTGCATCCTTTAATGCTTACTTCTTAGATAGTATTAAAGGTATTAAGGATATCGTGCTTATGCACGCACAAGATCAGCGTAAAGATGAAGTAAACAAACGTTCTGATTCACTTCTTCTTGAAACAAAGAAAATGAAGCACGATACAGCGAAAGCGACTGCAGAAACAGAACTAAGCGTTTCAATCTTCATCATCCTTACATTAATTGTAGGTATTATCCTAGTCGCAAATAACAGTCTAACAATCGGTAAGATGTTAATTGGTGTAACAGCAGTATTTGGATCATTTGGTCCAGTTATCGCAATCTCTGCACTACCAGGTAACTTAACACAGACATTTGCGTCTGGTGATCGTGTACTCAACTTACTATCAGAAAAACCAGCAGTAACACCAATTACTGACGGTAAAGACTTTACATTTGAAAGCTTAGAAGTAAATCATTTATCCTTCTCTTATGATGGACAAACACAGGTACTAAAAGATATCTCTATGCATGCAAAGACTGGTGAGATTGTTGGTATCGTTGGTGAATCAGGCTGTGGTAAAGTCAACATTCCTAAAACTATTACTACGTTTCTGGCAAAAAGAAACAGGCGATATTCTATACAACGGCATTGATATTAATGAAATCAATACAGATAGTTTATTATCGAATGCCACAATGGTAAGCCAAACAACATATCTCTTTGATGATACTGTTGAAGAAAACCTTCGCATTGCAAAACCAGAAGCTACATTAGAAGAAATTCAGAATGCATGCCGCAATGCATCTATTCATGACTTTATCATGACGCTACCAGATGGCTACCAAAGTAAAGTTGGAACACTTGGAGATAATCTTTCTGCAGGGTGAAAAAAACAACGTATCGGTCTAGCCCGTGCATTTCCTACGTGGTAGTAAGTTAATCTTATTAGATGAACCTACCAGTAACGTTGATAGTATCAACGAAGGAATTATTCTTAAATCTTTAAAACAACAAAAACACGATAAATGCATTATCTTGGTATCCCATCGTGAATCAACAATGGCAATCGCTGACCGCATTTATCGTGCATCAGAAGGTGTCATGCATGAACAAAAATTGAAGAAAAAAACGTCAACGTGAGATTTCTATCGTCTCAAAGATGATTGAAGTTTACTGTAAAAAGAAACATGGCACTAAAAGATGGCCTTTGTCCCTGAATGTCAGCAGTTGCTTGATTACGCTACACTGCGAAGCAACCACTGCCCATTCATGGAAACAAAAACCTTCTGCGCAAACTGCCGTGTACATTGTTACAAACCAGAAATGAGAGAAAGAATCAAAAATGTGATGCGCTTTTGCGGTCCAAGAATGTTGTTATATTATCCAATCGCAACAATTCGCCATCTCATTGAAAGTATCAAAGAAAAAGAAAACTGGAGAAACAGAAATGAATTCAAAAAAAGATATTTTTGGATCGTACTAGGAAGTATCAGCCTTGGGTGTTGGTGCTGTAGGAGCGTTCATTCCACTACTACCATCCTTTCCATTCCTACTACTTGCAGCATTTAGCTATAGTAAGAGTTCTGAAAAGACTGCACAACTGGTTTATCAACACCAAGATATACAAAAAGATAACTTAGAGAGCCATCTTAGCGGTAAAGGTATGACAAAAAGCCGCTAAAATTCGTGTGATGTGTACAGTTACTGTATTTATGTTATTCGGATTTATTATGATGATTCGTAAAGCATTGTATATTCCATGTGCAATTCTTGGGGTTGTATGGTTAGGTCATATGATTTACTTCATCTGGGGTGTTAAAACTCGAGTAGAAGATTTCTGAAGAATAATAGTTTTACAACAAAATTTGTCGTGATAAGATACCAGTGAGGTAATTATCATGGCAAATTTTTTACTGTTATGCTGGGAATTTTTTAAAACCGGTTTTATTCTCCATCGGTGGAGGACTCGCAACAATTCCTTTCTTACAAGAGATGTCATTAAAGTATGGATGGTTTAGTCTAACAGACTTAACCACCATGGTCGCTATCAGTGAATCAACACCTGGACCAATGGGTGTCAATATGGCAACCTATGTAGGGAATCACGTATACGGTTTCTTTGGTGGTATCGCTACTACACTTTCTGTTACAGCACCAGCATTTCTATCAATTATTCTGATTGCAACAGCACTTCAAAAGTTTGAAGACTCTGTGATTGTACAAAATGCATTTATGGGCTTAAGACCTGCAGTAGTTGGTTTAATCACATCTGCAGTCATTGGTATCTATTTACTTGCATTATTTGATATTACTGCATTTCAAACAACAAAATCTCTTTTAAGTTTATTTAAGTGGAAGCCCATTATCATATTTGCATGCATGCTAGCAGTATATCACTTTAAACCAAAGACACATCCCATACTATTTATTATCGCAGCCGCAATCATTGGAATCTTATTTAAACTATAATTATGATTAAACAATCAGCTTAATAACTATGCACTTTTTCGGCACTGATAAGACCCCAGAGTAAGGCATACATCTTTCCTACCATCTACCTCCTCAATTGAGATTCGTGACCCTCGAACCAGCAGTTTGCCTAGTTCTTTCTTCAGATTCCACCTCACGATGGACACCCTTGAATTCGGCTAAACCTTAGGGACTACATTCCCTTGGTTAGAGGTACCTTTCAACCTCAAGATATATACCATGTCTGGCACACCAACGAAAAACCTACAGAATCTTTCGATATACGCAAACAAAATGCATGTGTATAAAAAGTGCCCGAACCGATGGAGGTTCAAAGACATTGATGCATGTATTCGACAGATTTGAGGATACGGATTTGATTACAGAACTACTGGAAGGTATGTATACGGAATTGCACGAAGAGAAACCTAATAAAAGCTAAATGAGGGTAAACAAGCTTCAGTTTGTCGAACTTAACAAGCTATAAATTTCTATGAAATGAAACCTATAAAATTCAGTACGAATACTGTAGGAGTAAGAAAAGAAGTCTTTCTCTATACTAAAAATATGCCGAACGAAAGAGGGAATCAAAATGAATATTATTAAGTCGTTTAACAATACGATTGATTATCTTGAAACAGTTCTTGATGATGAAATTGACGAAAAGAAAAGTAACTCAGTTATCCGGATACTCTTATTCGATGTTCAGCCGCTTGTTTTCTATTCTAACCGAAACAACACTCTCAGACTATTTGAGAAGCAGAAGATTGACGGAAGCAGCCATGATATTAAAAGATACGAATGAAAAGATTATTGATGTTGCATTCAAATTCGGATACGAGTCATCAGATTCATTTGGAACAGCGTTTAAAAATTTTCATGGATTTACTCCTTCAGAGGTGAGAAATGGGAAACCATTTAAATTAGTTTCACGGGTGCAATTAGCACTCAGTGTAAGAGGAGGAAGAAGCATGAATATTACAATTCAAAAGAAACAAGCCTTTGCAGTCGTAGGAGTAAATGAACAAAGCATTAATTCATCATTATGTCCAAGTGTCTGGGATAAGCTGTATGAAAAATATAGCCACGATGAACTTGCAAGTTTGGGAAACGGTCAAAGTGTTGGCGTTTGCCATGATGTGGAAAACCCAAGCACAATAAACTATATGGCAGGCTATATTGTTAATGATGTAGACAAAGCAAGAAGCATGGGCTTAGATGTTTTAGAAGTTGATGAAGCAGAGTATGCCGTTGTAGAGTTAACAGGAAGTGTTCCAGATTGCATTCATACCGGATGGAAATATGCGATGGAAGTATTCTTTCCCGAGCATGGCTATGTTCACTCAGGAAAGCCTGACTATTGAATATTACTATGAAGGTGATATGCATAGTCCTGATTACAAAATGGAGTTATGGATTCCAATAACTAAAGCTTAAAATCCAATTTGCCAAGAATACAAAAAAAACAGTGGCAGGGATTCCTCCCCACCGCTATGCGTCTGAAATAGTCTGAAAATAGAAAAGAGAGTACTTACATAATTTGAGGTGACCCCTAAAAGTTAGACTTTTTACGAGATGACTTTGGTCATCTCTTTTTATGAGTTAGAAGATGTTGTCTGTATTGAACAGGACTCATCCATCCTAACTTTTCTTTTATTCGTTGCTCATTGTAATAATTTATAAATCTTTCTATTTTTTTAACTTCAGTTCATCGAAACTATAGTACATGACTCCATAGTATATTTCTTGTTTAATCAGTCCAAAGAAGTTTTTCCATTACCGAGTTATCAAGGCAGTTTCCTTTTCGAGACATACTCTGGAAGATTCTTTCTTCTTTTAATCTGTGTGTATAAGCGTTCATCTGATATGCCCATCCTCGATCAGAATGAAATGTTCTTCTGTATGGACAGTCTGCAGTGATTGTAATAGCTTTCTCAAGGCATTCATCACGTTTTTCTGCAGAAGGTCTCTTACCAATTTCGTAACTAAGTATCTCACCACTACACATATCCATAAATGGATCTAGATAAAAGCTTATGTATTGTCATATGCCCCTTTTTATCGACTTCATAATACTTGAATTCAGTTGTATCAGTTGTTATTTTCTGATGCGGTATATGTGTCTTGAAGCGTCTGTGAATTCTATTAGGTGCAACTCTTCCAACTGTTCCTCTATAAGAACTGTATTTTCTGCTTTTTGCGAGTATAAGACGTTACCTGTAAGTGAAGCTTTTTGTATGATTCTCTGTACTTTCTTTTTTTATTAATGGTATATCCATTGTTGCGAAGTTCTCCAACGATTCTACGGTAGCCATAATCCTTATTGTTTATACGAATTTCTTGTATGTTTTTCTTCAAGCTTTTTATCAGGATTTTCTCTATCAAATCTCTTTTGCCAATACATATATGTCGCTTTTTGGCATTCCGGTATATAAGAGAAGGTCTTTTAGCTTGAACTTTTGTCGGAGACTGTTGATGACGAGTGCCATTCTCTCATTTTTTCCTCGTCCTCTAAACGCAGCCTCCTCAGTTCTTTTAAAAATGCATTCTCTATTCTTAACCGAAGAAGTTCCTCTTCTAATTCCTTTATATGTTCTACACTTGTATTAACGGATGCCTCTTCTACGAGTTTGTTTTTGAGTCTTCCTATCTATCTTATCCATAGCTTTCCTTCGACCCTTTCGGCGTGATTTTAACGCATCAGGACCTGCTATACGAAAGCGATTAACCCAGCTGCCAATCGTGGCTGGGTTCTTAATGCCATTCTGTATAGCTAACTCTTGATATGTGATTTCACTTGTTAAATACAACTCTACAATAGAAAGTTTCATTTCGAAAAGAATAAACTTCATTTTTCTCGTGAGCGCAATAAACCATCATTTCCAAATGCTTTTATAGTTTTTTTCACCCATTTGTGTAGCTGGGATTTAGAGGTTAATCCATATTTTTTTGAAAGATATAGAATTCCTCCTTTACCATTCAAATATTCTAAAACTATTTTTTTCTTGAATTCAAAAACTATGTTTTTGTCATAAAAATACCGACCTCCATTCGTTAGATTCTTGGTCTAACTTTTGGGGTCGGTACAATTTAGTGTCTCTTTTGCCTTTTATTTTCATTTTGAATACTCTTATTTCTAAAATAGACAAATATTCTAATTCAATTTTGTCTTGATGGGTACCAATAGAATTAATGGTTTAAATGTAAAATAAAAGAACCATAATTATCCACTCTTTCAGTGTTATTGAATATCTTATACTGTACGTACTTCATAGATTCCATCACAGAATAATCCATTTGT